>OBVZ01000051.1_pt1 | contig 121706 bp, 94 predicted proteins | sample 1476241 | NCBI WGS metagenome assembly OBVZ01 (sample SAMEA2580034, study PRJEB22360) | human gut metagenome | reverse complement strand
TGCAAATATAATGCAGTGTTTTTACATAATTAGTGTAAATTAATATATAATTGCCGAATTAAATATTACGCAGGCTTATAATCTCTCCATTCTGGAGATACGCCGGCAGTCGTCCTCTCAAGGACGTTTCCTTAAAACCGTAGACCAGTCCTTAGCCGGCCCACATACGGAATTACAGGAGAACGATATCCTCTATGTGTTCGGCCCGTTCGAGAAAGTAAACCAATTCGCCAAAGAACAGAATCTGGAGCTTACGGATACCCACGTATCCGAATATGTTGAAGGGGCGGAGGTTGAAAAGCTGAGCGTTCGGGAGATCGGTATCGCCGAGGTCTTATTAATGCCCGACTCGAAATTGATAAATAAGGCGGTAAAGGACTCTGGTTTCAGGGATAAATATTCCGTGAATATCTTAGGCATCCAACGGAAAGGGGAATATATACTGAATGATATAAAAGATATAAAGATGCATGCCGGCGATATCCTTCTAATACAAGGCACATGGGACAGTATCGCTCGCATGAGCCAGAAGCAATCGCAATGGGTGGTATTGGGCCAGCCCTTAGAAGAGGCCTCTAAAGTCACTCTGGATTATAAAGCCCCTGTCGCCGCCTTGATCATGGTCTTAATGATTGCCGCCATGGTATTCGACTTCATCCCGATTCCTCCGGTAGCGGCGGTAATCATAGCGGGAATATTGATGGTATTAACCGGATGTTTCCGTAACGTGGAAGAGGCTTATAAAACGATTAATTGGGAAAGCGTAGTCTTGATCGCCGCCATGTTACCCATGTCGCTAGCCTTAGAGAAGACAGGCGCCTCCAATCTTATCTCGGAGAAATTGGTGAGCGGACTAGGCGATTACGGACCGCTCGTCTTGATGGCCGGAATTTATTTCACCACCTCGCTACTGACCATGTTTATCAGCAACACGGCCACGGCGGTACTGGTAGCCCCTATTGCCCTTCAATCCGCCATAGCCATCAACGTTAGCCCTTATCCGTTCCTGCTGGCGGTGACGGTAGGTGCCAGCATGTGCTTCGCCTCCCCCTTCTCTACGCCACCCAACGCACTCGTTATGTCCGCCGGAAAATATACATTTATGGACTATGTAAAGGTGGGGTTGCCTTTACAAATCGTGATGGGAATCGTTATGGTATTTATATTACCTTTATTATTCCCATTCTAAACATTCGCACACGCATTTTAGTTTTATATTTGCAGTTTGTAAAACAGTACAAGAAAATTTATGGATATACCGTTTAAACCGATTAGGTTAGAAGACAAAGAGATCATAACCTCATTTACATTTCCCAGCGATTATCGCAATTGTGATTTCTCATTCGCGAACATGTGCAGTTGGCGTTTCTTATATGACAGTGAATTCGCTATCGTGGATGGCTATTTATTAATCCGTTTCATGATCGAGGACAAGAGCCGTTTCGCCTATATGATGCCTGTCGGGGATGGGGATTTGGCGGGTGCCGTCCGTTTGCTGGAAGAGGATTCCTTGAAATATGGACATCCGCTCTGCATGCTGGGTATCACCCCCGACGCCAAGGAGCAACTGGAAGGCGCACTTCCCGGAAGCTTTTTTTATATCCCAGAACGGGATTATTTCGATTACATTTATTTACGGGAGGATTTAGCGACCTTACGGGGTAAGAAATACCAATCCAAACGTAATCATATCAATAATTTCAAGAAACAATATTCGTACGAGTATGTCCCTATCACGCCGGATATCGTCCCCCAATGCCTGAAGCTGGAATGCAAATGGTATAAGGCGAACAATGGGGATAATGACGAGGAAGAACTTAATGACGAACGCCGCTCCCTTACCTATGCCTTGCATCATTTTAACAGCCTAGGCCTGATCGGTGGCGCTCTCCGGGTTGATAACGAAATTATCGCTTTCTCTTTCGGGGCACCCATCAATCATAATACATTCGGAGTACACGTGGAAAAAGCGGACGTGAATTTTGACGGAGCATATACGGTGATCAACCAAGAGTTCGCCTCTCACCTTCCGGAACAGTATACTTACGTGAACCGGGAGGAGGATCTCGGCATACCGGGGTTACGCCAAGCGAAGCTTTCTTATCAGCCTACCATACTATTAGAGAAGAGTGCCGCAATAAAAAAGCAACTTACGCAAACTAAATAAATTATGGACAAGAAACAACAAATCGTAAACTTATGGCGTACCTGCTTCGGGGATTCCGAGGCATTTATCAGCCTTTATTTTGATCGTGTTTACAAGGACGAGAACGCAATGACCATCGAGAAGGACGGTAAAATAGTATCTGCCTTGCAGATTGTTCCTTATACGATGACTTATTTGGGTACCGAGATCTCGGTAGGCTATATCTCTGGGGCGTGCACGACTCCGGAAGAAAGAGGGCAAGGGCTTATGCGACAACTCTTGCAAGAGACATTCGAGGAAATGGAACGGCGTGAGGTCGCTATCTCCGCCTTAATCCCTGCCGATCCTTGGCTATTCGACTATTACCGGGAACAGGGTTATACCGAGGCATTCGATTATTCCGTGGAGACGTATATCCGCCCGAATACGCCGGTTCAACTCCCGAAGATAACGGTTATCCAACCGGAGGTACCGACAACCGACGAATTGTTCGCTTATTTCAACCGCAAATTACGTGAACGCCCTTCCTGTATCCTGCACTCGCAGGATGATTTCATCACGATACTCCGGGATCTGCAATTAGATAACGGAGGGATGTACACGGCCTTGGACGAGAACGAGAAGGTAGTTGGCATGGCTTTCGCACTGCCTCTTGAGGCGGGTACAGCGCCGTCCGACAAAAAGCTTTTTATCAAGGAACTTCTTTACGACTCGGAAGAGATCAAGGCATTACTATTGCAAGAGCTTACCCTCCAAAATAACATATCGCAAGCGACGGTCAATACCCCTCCCACCCCTCCGGGTACCTTACCTATGGGTATGGCCCGCATCATCGACACGAAACGCATGATCCACCTCTGGCTATCCAAACAACACGAAAGCCCTGTCTCCAAAAAAGATTTGGAACAAATGGATAACCAAACGCTAACACGACAACTGATAGGTTATCAAGGTAGGATGGCTTATATGAGTTTGATGCTGGATTAATGACTAAAGTAAAAAACGGATTGCTTAGGATAAGATCCCGGCAATCCGTTTTTATTTCTTATTCTTTACTCAGTTTCTTTCGGCTTAAATACATGATCCATATTAGGATGTTCATACCAATCTTTATATTGTTCGCCTGAACTTATGGACCACTCTGAGAATTCTGGATAGGCATCATTTATAGAATTATTTTCCGCCGCGTATTTAAACTCCGTAGGAATTATAAAACCCCACATTGTCTTATCTGAGTTATTCGGATCATTGGCGATATAACCATTTGTTTCCGATTTCACTCTATCCGTCGGTCTATAGCCCGCTAAATGTACTTCTGAACGATTGTTTGTATTTCCGCCATTCACGATAAAGAAGTTCAAAGCAGACATATCCAAATCATCCTGTGATACGCCACCGGCAAAAGTCAATTCATACATGATCGTACGTACCGGATAAAATGTTTTAGAGGTATTTGAGGTATTCAGCATTGTTCGTTCCTGCGATCCGCTTAATATCCAATGCGCATCATCAAACAAAGGTAACACCGCCGCTGAAGGATTCGGCTCTATGTTTCCGGCTGATTCAAAATAATTATTATTGACAAACAAACTTGCCGGAACAGAAACCCCGCTAAATTTACTGGCAGATAATTTATCAAATTGAATACCGGCCCCTAATGTCTTTGTCGCTCCTACCGCAATAAGGTCTACAAATAAAACCATTCCATCTATGTTTCCTGATCTTCCCAATTCAAGTTGGCTACTAATTCCCAAGACCAAATCATTCATATCATAATCACCAAAAGCGGGCCAGTTATCTTCCATAGCGAACGTATAATAAGAGCCATTGGGGACCTCGATTGGATAATCCGGGTTGGAAGGAGGATCTGTCGGACCTTGATTACCATTACCCGTGCAATCGCCCGCAGGAATCGCAATTGAAGCGTTTTTATCAACCTGCTTACTTCCACCAGACAACGTTAGATTTTTCGAAAATTCATTCCCTTTCCATAAGTTTCCCAACAATTGCAAATTCCCATCCAACGAAAGCGTTCCTTCCAATAATTTAGTTTGCGTGAAATCTAATAACGCATAATCTGAATCCTTACACTCTATCTTATTCCAACTTTTAAAAGATGCCAAATAGTTTCCTGCCGCATCACCTAGATCCGTAATTCTGAAAATCGAGTAATTTCCCATTTCACACTCAATTTCTTTCGCATCCATATACCTTGCTTCAAGCAGAGTAGACTCAGCCAAGTACATACTAACATTGTAAAGTGAAAGTCCGGCTTCAACAGAAATCTTACAATGATTCTCTATAGATCCGCCAGCACTACCATTTTTCCCTGTCATATTAATATTAGTAGCCTTAATCGTACCATAATTTATTAGAGCAACAGCATGATCTTTCGCTCTATATCCAGAAAGAATTACCTCTCCATAGTTCTCAAGATCATAATCAACTAATTTATAAGCGGGTTCAGAAAGAGCATCCGGCTCACCGAACTTCGCTCCACTTTTCACAACCAACTTAGCGCCGTCACCTTGTGATTCTCCATTAGCTTCAAGGATATTCAACCTACCACTCTTTTCCAAAACAATAGTAGCTCCACTACTTCCTTTAAGAATCGAGACTGACAATGTTCCTTCTACATATAATGTCACATTTCCTATCAAGGTTAGAGTGCTCGCATCATAAGTATCATTTCCAGCAGCAAGCTTATACGTCCCTTCATACAAAGTAACATTACCCTGCCCCTCCATAGCCCTATCAAAAAATTCCTCGGCAGTGATCAGTTTAGCTTTTCCTGAATTATAATTATCTTCTCCACTTCTCAATAAAGATTTAGTTGTCGTACCAACGGCAGAAGCCGGTTTAAAATCGCAAGCCAGATCCTTCATTGAGGGATCTACTAATACGTTCTTCACCGATTTTCCTTTTTGGGGATCGATTTGCATAATGTAAATCGTTTCCAAAGCTCGAGGCAATGTCATCGTGCGAACATACGGCTTATTCCCGTTGGCCACACCACCATATAATGGCTCAGCGTCATCGGCATAGAAAGGATTCACGTCATATACCCATACTTGGTAATCATACTGGCCATTGAACTCATCATTCACCTCTACGGTCAAAGTCACTTGGTGAATAGTGGCGGTAGACTGATTGAAATCATCAGGCAAAGATGGATCTGGTTTTTCCGGAGTAGGCGGAACCGGATCCGGCTCAGGCTCGTACACATCGGTAGTACATGCCGCCAATAGAACGCAAAGCGCGATAGCGACACATTTCATTGTTGATTTAATCATTGTTTTCATATCATTGAAGTTTTATTATTCACTTATCCCCTATAAACATTCAGTAATCCACAACCTTGTCAATACAGCGTCATTTTGGCGTTGGCAAGACATTCATCATCATTGGTTGCCAATCATAGAATCGATATATTATTTATTGAACAACAAAAGGATGTGCCTTAAAGCACATCCTCCGCATAACTAGTTCTTCATTCTGTTTTGTTTGTAAAGAGATCATATTTTATTACATTGTCCTCTACATAATTTAAATACCACCCCGGCGTATTATCACCTTTAATCCAACTCCCGAAACCCTCATAAGCATCATCGATACGAATCGTCTCTTTAGGATAAGTAGCGAAATCTTGTGAAGGTATACTTAAAGCCCACATCAAACCAGTCTCATTCGACACATAGTTTGCCGTACTATTTTCACTAGACGCGGCTTTATCCGTACCTTTATAACCCGCTATATGAACTTCATTTCTACGATCAGAATCAAAGCCATTGGTAACAATAAAGAGATTAAAATTATTAACGTTCATGACTCCATCAATAGGTGTATTGAAATTAACTGTCACTTCGTTCACTACAGGCTCAGCTGTTATCTTATAAGTATTAATAGGTGTTCTTTCCGAGCTACCTAATAGAGAATGTGCATCCGAGAACAACTGGATCACAGCATTCGTCTGTCCTTGCTCAGCGCCAGAAACCGCCGAAGCGGGAATACCATCCAATTGGAAACCAACCCCAATTTGCTTTGTAGCGCCGGTGGCATATAGCGTATAGATGATTTTAGCAGACTCCGTCTTGCCCCCCATCTTTTTATTATTTATCTGGATACCTATTACCAAGTCATTCATATCATAATCGCCGGTAGCGGGCCAATTATCCTCAAATAAATAAGTATAAGGTAAAGTCTCAACTTCTTCATACGACGGATCTTGATCTCCATCGCCTTCTCCCGGATTCTGATTTCCGGAATTTTTATTACAATCATCTTCAGCTATCTCTACAGATGCCTGACCATCCGCAAAAGTAGCGGGAGGAACTAGTTTACTTCCGTTACCTATTGTCGCATGCTGGGGACATTCGATTTCGACCATTCCTGAATATGTAACGCAGTCCCATCCTCCAAATTCCACTTTGTCCGCTCTAAACAACGCATAATCGGTAGACAAACCTGTGACATAATTCCTTTGTGTATTAAAATGTACTCCCGCACTTTTATTATCATCCGTACAATCAAAAACAGATAAGGCATCCATATTCAAATGTAAGCCTCCGGCGGTAAACTTATCACATTCAAAAATAGAACCGGAAGCCAACTCTATCGTTCCTCCATTGACAACACATATATCCGCATCAAAGACACAAGCATTATAGATTTCACCGTTCGTTAACTTCAATGTTTTCTCTATATCAAATTCTCCATAATTTACAATGAGGTTTGTTTTATCAGTAGTAGACAGCCCACCTGTAATGTCCATTTCTCCATCATTATAAATTGAAGCACTTGAAGTCAAAGCCAAAGAATAATTTCCATTTGCCTTCTTTCCATTCAACTCGACATCTCCATGATTAATCAATCTTGATTGATCCGTGAAAGACAAGCTCAATTTTTTGTCATCATCATCTCCTAAAGAGCCATCCTTTTCTACCGCTATTTGAGCGTTACCCACACAGTTCAATACTATATTGTTTTTACCAGCAGTCAACTCGCCATCACTTAATATATAAATCTTCGCGTTATTCTGCAAGGTTAAGTAATCACTGGTTAGTTTGGCTTCACCTTTTATATATAAGCTAAAATTCCCATCTCCCGGTAAAGAACTTATATTCAACGTTGCATCCTTGTTTACGATATATTTTCCTCCGGTTCTAATTTGTTGATTTCCACTAATCGCAGTCGCGCCTGACGGACTAAAATCAACCTCTGGCATTTCGTAATTTGCGCTACGCAACACTGAACCAGAAGAGCTTTTAGTATTGGCAATCGAACCCAAATCACAAACCATGTCACCGTCTTGAACAGGGAAGGCATAAACTCTTTTTCTTTTAAACGGATCCGTTTGGCGAATAAAAATATCTGTCTCAGAATCCGGAATGTTTATATTCACACTAAATGGGACTTTGCTATTCGTTTTCTGCCCCGCCAACAACCGCACATTTTCATCAGTAACCGGATTACCTACAAAGACTTCTATCGTATAATAATATTTTCCATCATAAGCATCGGCTACGTTTACCGTCAAGTTTCTCGACTTGGATATCGAGTTCACTATATCCACAATTGGATTTTCCGGAATCTCCGGCTCCGGAGTTGGAGTAGGATCCGGCTTCGGCTCATACACATCCGCCGTACAAGCGGCCATCAGCGCCGCGAACAGGAACAGCGCCATGAACTTCACTTTCGTAAAAATACATCTCTTCATATGCTTAATCATTAAATATTTCCCCTATAACACTGTTAAAAAAAAGAAGTTGTATATTTTAATCAACTTGTTGAGTATTATCGACAGCAAAGGTAGACTTTATTATGACACGAAGTCCTTCAACAGGCAAACATTATTACATCAATTAACTATAATTAATAACATATCCAATAAAAAGCCATTGATAAATAGACAATATTTATCTCATGCCGTATTAAAAAAGAATAAAAAACACACTTTTACCCCCCTACTCCAGCCACTCAAGCAACTCCTTACGCCAAGACTCCCGTTCACGGCGAAGGCGGTCGGTGTCGGAGGGGATAAGGCCCTTGGCGATCTTCTCGTCGTAATAGCGGAGGATATGGCGGTGGGCGATGATGAGTTGCTCGAGGGACAGCGCCTCGTTGGGCTGGAGTTGATCCATTCATGCCCGCGCGAAAACGCCGTGACGGATATGTAGTTCCCGCTCGAAGGTATGCCGCATGCGGGGATAAAGGCGGTCCAGATAAGTGAGTACACGTACGGTTAGCGCACGGGAGGTTTGGGATGTTCCGGTTTTTTCCATGTGGAATTCTTTTTTGTAATGTATTAGCGTATTATGTCCCCCGTAGGGACACTTTCTTGGCCAAACAAGCAGAAAGGCCTTAATTTGAGCAAAATTAATAATTTATTTTCATATGGAACAACTACAATTACCTGTTTACGCCTCTTGCGTGTCGAAAGAGGAGCCGAGAATGGAGACAATCCTTGAGATATATGACCGGATCGTGGGCGAGGAGCTGCGACCGACGACCGAGGAGTACAGGCGTGTCATGCGGAAAGGCGACCCCGAAGTGACGGCGAGGATGAAGCGGACGGCATTTCCCGCCTTGATGCCCGCCTGCGTATGCGCCGGATTCCGGCGAAAGGAGTGCGTAACGCGATATACGGGGCTTTGCCAAGTAGACTTCGACAAGGTGCCCGCAGAGCGGACGCATGAGGTGGCGCTCCGTCTCAAGGCCCTGCCCGAGACCCTTCTCCTCTATCGCTCGATGGGCAACGGCCTCCACCTGCTCTACCGCTACGAGGGCGATTACCGGCAGGCCTTCCGGCAAGGCAACCAGTATTTCGCCGAGCAGGCGTCGCTCCCCTACGACCCGTCGTGCGAGCCGATCGTGCATCTCAGCTCGTTATGCCACGACCCGGAGGCTTATCTCAACCTCTCGGCAACGGCTTTCGTACCCGACGGGCATGGCGAACGTCCCGAGCCGGTGCGGACTACCTCCGGCATCTCTCCCGAGACCGCGGGGAACTCCGGCGGGACGACACCCTTGACTTCCGACGAGATCTGCCGCCACGCACGGGAGCTGGTGGAGCGACGGATGCCATTCATGCAGGGGCAACGGCATAACCACCTCGTGCGCCTCTGCTACTTGCTGAACGACTACGGCGTGTCCGAAAGCGATACCGAGATGTGGATCGCCATGAACTACGCCGACTATCACGACGAGAACCCCGCCCTCCTCGTCCGCTCCGTCTACCAACGGGCCACGGCCAGCTTCGGGTGCCGTGAACGCCCTTCCCACCGCCCTTCCGCCCGGAAGGGCAAGGACACCAAGACCTCCGGGGGGCGGAAGGCACGGGCGGCCGACGAGGGCGAGACGGATGACGGGAAGAGGAAAATGACACGTACCGAGATCGTGGAGCAATTCCTGCGAGGCAAGCCCCTGCGCTACGATATCATCAGCCAGAAGACGCAGCGCAACACGGAATCCTCTCCCAACGCGAATTGGAAGGATATGACAGACCGCGACACCAACTCGCTCTACTGCGAGTGTTGCCGGACGACCTCCCAGAACATCAACCAGCCCACCTTCCGTGCCGTGCTGAGCAGCGACATCATCCACGAGGCACACCCGCTGCGCGAGTTCATCGAGGAGCTGCCGCCTTGGGACGGGCAGACGGACTATATCTCCCAAGCGAGCGGCATGGTGCACGTGAAAGACCCCGCCAAGCAGTCCCTCTGGGCCTCCTGCTTCAAGAAATGGTTCGTGGCCATGGTAGCCTCATGGATGGCCGACGAGGTGACGAACCATGAGATACTGGTGCTCATCGGGCGGCAAGGTATCTACAAGACCACGTGGATCGACCGGCTGATGCCCCCCCAGCTCGTCCGTTACCGTAGCAAGCAGAGCGCCACCGGACGGCTGGACAAGGATGAGATGCTACGTTTCTGCGAGTTCGGGCTGATCAACATGGACGAGATCGACAGCATGCCGGATCGCGAGGTGAATACCCTGAAGTCGCTCATCACCTCGGACGACATCGTCGTACGGGCCGTCTACGCCACGAACAAGGAGCGTCGCATACGCCTCGCCTCCTACGCCGCCAGCGGCAATAAGGAGCAATTCCTCACCGATACCTCGGGCAACCGCCGCTGGCTCCCTTTCGAGATCGAGAGCATCGACTCGCCCTTCGAGCATCCTCTCCCCTACGCCGGGATATACGCCCAAGCCTACCAGCTCTCGAAAGACGGCTTCCGGCATTGGTTCGATCTCGACGAGATAAAGGGCCTCGAGGAGCACGTGGAGGGCTTCATGGAGGAGACCAACGAGGGGCAGTTGATCCCCGTTTACTTCGCCGTGCCCACGCCCGGGCAGGAAGAGGCCGGCAACGCCATCTTCCTCACCCTAGCCGAGATCGGCGCCAAGCTGACCGTCTGGGGCGCCATTCGCAGGCCGCTCAGCCTCCGGCAGCTGGGCAAGGTGATGACGAAGCAGGGATTCAGGTGCGTAAGGAGGGGAAACGGCAAGCAAACCGGTTATCTGGTGATCGAGAAAACCTCTACCTTCATCGAGGCCGAGCGTAAATTGAAAGCCCGCTGACAAGCGGCCCGGGGCGTGGCCGGGGGTACGATGGTACGATTCGATTCAATATCTTATTAAAATTTTTGGGTTTTTGATATAATAGATTGACAAACAACAGTATACAGACCTGTTTTTTATACGGTGAGCGCTTGGATCCAATCGTACCATCGTACCGTAAGGAAGCCTGATCGCTCATATACAAGGATTTGTGTTTTTCAGGAAAATCCGTAATCGTACCGAATCGTACCGAATCGTACCCTACCATCGAGGCTTACGGGTCCCCCCCCGCAAACCCAAGGTTTACGCCCCGCTAACCCAAGGTTTACGACTCGTAAGCCTTAGGGTTATATAGGCCTAGCCCCCCGGAAAAAGGGCATGCGATATCCGGCGAAACCCTTTGTATTTCAATAATAATTCCGTATCTTAGGGGTATGGAAACAACATTCAGGATACGGCCCTACGGACGGATGGAACTGGCGCAAGCCTACCTGCCCGCCATGACTCCCAAGGCGGCTCACCGCAAGTTACAACACTGGATAGCGATCTATCCCGGGCTGGCAGATCGCCTCCACGACATGGGCTACCGGCCCACCGAGCGCCTCTACTCCCCCGCCATGGTACGGGCCATCGTAGAGGCGCTGGGTGAGCCTTAATTCCCTTTAACCTCCCCCTATTCCCTCGAACTCCCCATAAGTCGCAACTCGATACGGCAGCGACGTATCTTTGTGACATCATCAAAAACAATAGGTTATGATCAGATTCATGAAATTCCAGAACAAGAACGAGAAGAACCAGACGGCCTTCGGGAAATGGTACGCACGTGCCGTGTGCGACGAGACCGTAGACATCAAGGGGCTAGCCGCACACATGGCCAGCCACAACACCCCTTACTCCACAGGCGCCATCCACGGCATGCTGAAGGACATGGTAAACTGCACCAAGGAGTTGCTGCTGGACGGCAAGAACGTAAAGATCGACGACCTCGCCATCTTCTCCGTAGGCCTGCATACCACGGGGGCCCCTACCGCCGATGATTTCAACGCCAACACCAACATCACCGGCGTACGCCTCCGGGCGAGGGCTACCGGCAACCTTACTCCCACGACGCTGAAACTCGACGTGAAAATCAGGGAACTCACCGAGTATGGGGCAAGCGAGAATAAGGGAAGCGATAGCGAGAGCCCGGATGAGATCTGAGGAATCGGGAATTGAAAAAACGGGGTATTAATCATTCATTATTTATAATATGGAACAAGAGAAGAAAAAGTCTGTATGGGGAGTTATCATCAAGGTAATCATAGCCGTAGCCACCGCCTTGGCGGGAACGTTGGGCTTAACCGCCTGCGGAGTATGGTAGCCTCGTGTTTTTACCAGAATTACAGGGAGGTGCGCCTCCTTGTAATCCATTGCAGCGCCACTCGTTACGACCGTGATTTCCCGGTGGAAGCTCTTAGGGCCTCCCACAAGGCCCGGGGATTCGCCGACATCGGCTATCATTTCTACGTCACCCGCGACGGCGAGATACACCGCTGCCGTCCACTGAACCAGATCGGGGCGCACGCCGCCGGCTGGAACGACCAAAGCGTCGGTATCTGCTACGAGGGGGGGCTGGACGAGAGCCTCCAACCCACCGACACCCGTACCTACGCCCAAAAATGCGCCCTCATGGACCTGCTCCGCCAATTGAGGAGGGATTATCCGAAGGCTGAGATCCTAGGCCACTACCAATTAAGCCCCTACATCCGGAAAGCCTGCCCTTGCTTCGACGCACGTAGCGAATACGCTGAGTTATAAGGGGAGGAAGAGGTTTTCAATCCAACTGATAAATCTTCAGCTTATTGTAAAGCGTCTTCCGGTCGATGCCCAATAACTGGGCCGCACGAGTCTTATTATTGCCGCACTCTTGGAGGGCCTTACGGATAAGGTCACGTTCATGCTCCACGTTCTTAAGCTGGATGTTGGTGTGCGAAGAGAGGTTCTCCGTCAGTTCCTCCGGGAGTTCCTTGCGGGTGATGTATCGACCGGTCGCCAATAAGGTAGCGTACTTGATGACGTTCTTCATCTGCCGCAGGTTGCCCGGCCAAGAATAAGATTGGAACAATTGCATGGTATCGTTGTCGAAACCGATGATATCTTTCTGGAGCTCGCTATTCGCCAGATCGAGAAAATGATTGGCGAACAAGAGCAAATCCTCTTTTCGCTCTTTCAAGTCCGGGATACGGATCGTGAACTCATTGATACGATGGTACAGGTCCTCACGGAAATCTCCTTTCTCGATCGCCTGCCGCAAGTTCTCGTTCGTAGCGGATATCAGACGTACGTTGATGGCGATCTCCTGATTGCTCCCGGTCGGCTTCACCTTGCGCTCCTGCAGGGCACGCAATAGCTGGACCTGCACCTCATACGTCAGGTTCCCGATCTCATCCAAGAAGATCGTACCGCCTTGGGCCGCCACGAACGCCCCGGTCTTGTTCTCGATCGCCCCCGTAAAAGAACCTTTCACGTGGCCGAAGAACTCGGAAGCCGCCAATTCCTTGGGGATAGCGCCGCAATCCACGGCGACAAACGGAGCCTTGCTACGATTACTTTGCTCGTGAATCCGACGGGCGATGTACTCCTTACCGGTACCGCTAGCGCCGGTCACCAATACCGACATATCCGTCGGGGCCACCAAACGCACATGCTCATAAAGCTGGCGGGCCGCTTGGCTCTGCCCCTCGATATAAAGATCCGGGGCCGAGGGAACCGGGACTCTCGCCGGAGCCTTCTCCTCCACGTGCGCAAGCTCCCTGATCTTTCCCAGCAACTCATCCGGGTTCAACGGCTTGGCGATATAATCCGCCGCTCCCAGCTTCATCGCCTGAACCGCCGTTTGTATCTCCGCATAACTGGTCATCATGATAAGGGGTAAGGAAGGATGGGTATTCTTCAGCCATTTCAATAAGTCGATCCCGTCACTATCCGGCAGGCGTAAATCCGATATAACCAAATCGAACGCTTCCTCCCCCAGCCTCCGTTTAGCGTCGGAGACAGAGGACGAGGATCTTACGACAAACCCTTTCTTACCCAGCCATGTGGTAAGCATCAAGGAAAAAGTTATATCATCTTCAACGATTAGAATCGACAACATACCCACTCAGATTATTTATAGTAACCACAAAGGTAAATAAATAAAACGAATCAAGAAAACATCCACGTAGCTTTACGCCATACTCCCTCGAAAGGACCTTGTTTATGATGGGCCAGCCACCAGTGGCAAAAACCTAGCTGGAGAATGAAAAGAAGGATTCCTACGGCGAAGCTGGCGGTCGTTCCCAGATCGTCATACAGGGATAAACCGTATCCGAAATAGATGAAAGAGCCTACCATCGATTGCGTGAGGTAATTCGTCAAGCTCATTTTCCCGTAAGGCACAAGCCCGTGAAGCACCTTATGCGGCGCCTTCCACTGCCACAAGAAGATAAAGGAGGATACCAATACGCACATGAACGAGAAATTACGCAAGGAAGACACGATCGTGCTCATCGGGCGAAGCTCTTCGGTACGCTCCAGCAAACCGGGTAGTGAAAGGGACAGATAATAGAGGGGAATGAAACAAACTACCCCGATAACAAAGGTCCTTGTCCAAAACGTCCGGTGCTTCTCCGGATCGACAAACAATCCCTTGCGCCCCAACAACATACCCAGCATAAAGAGAGCCGATGTCTGGAAGAAACGTCCATAGCTCCAAGCCCAGAGAAGGCTATACAGCTGCCCGTCCCACAGATTGGACTTGACCATTTCCCAAAAGCTGGTACCTTCCATATACGGAAAGATCCGCATACAGTGCACCAGCCATTGTTCCTTGGATGCCACATATTCCGGATGCATCAGGGCATACATGAATTTACCCCACTCCATAGGCTGTAGCATCAAGACCACGGCGATCGCCAATACCACCTTATTACTCAACTTGCAAACCGGTATCAACACAATACCCAAGATCGAATAAAGCACCAAGATCTCCCCCGGGAAGAACGATGCGTTGAAGCAACCGATAAAGAATAGGAGCACCAACCGCCAGAAGAAACGAAGCCGGAAGTCCTTCCCTTTCCTCGCTTGGTTATCAAACTGGATAAAGAAGCTGAAACCGAACAGCAGGGCGAAAATGGCGTATGCCTTCCCGGAAAAGAGGAAGAACAAGGTATCCCATACCCCTTTATCCAAGGCTTTCATAAAATCGGTAGTAGCCTCCGGAAAATTATACAAGTTAAAATGCTCGATATTATGCAATAGGATAATAGCCATAACGGCAAATCCTCGTAATGCGTCGACCACCTCGATACGAGGTCGGGATTGTAGTGCGTGTTCCATGATATGATTCAGTAGATTTTATTATTTCGTGGCAAAAGTAACGAAACTAAATAGAAAAAGCATCCTCGAAAGGATGCCTTTTTCTTTTGCAGACTTAAATTGAATACTCAGGACTTAATCTTTCGCCATGAATAAATTCATGACTTTCGTTTTTAACGGTTTAAATGTAGAAACGCCCACTTGCGATTTCATTAAATAGATAGCGAATATCGTGCCAAAGCCAGCGAAACGCACGATAATGAATATCTAACTACTTATCCTTTAACAAGTAATAGATAAATTTTGTTTCTATAAAGTGGAATTTTATTTCAGAAGCATGGGGAAAGGCATTCCACGGATGGGTATTTATTCCACACCGGATTCCACAAGATTACCCGATGGCGGACTCCGCATCCTTCACGATAGCAAGTGCTTGCTCGATTACCTCGCCCAGCAGGTGGTACCAGCCGGAATCGGTCAGTTCCTCATCGTTCTTCTCCAAGATCCGCAGGTGTTGTACCAATGAATTGGCCCCCAGCATCGTAAACAGGGGGATCAACTTATGGGATATCCGGGAGGCTTCCTCCCGGTCTTTTCCCTCTAACGCATCCCGAAGTAAGTCGATGCTCTTGCGGGTTTCCTCCGAGAAGGTTTTCAGTATAGAGGCTGAGGCCTCCGGATCCTCTCCGGCAAAAGCGGTCAACGAAGAGAAATTCAACTCGCTCTTTGCCTCCAGATGAAGTGTCAGCAACTCATTCAGCAAGGAGATTAATTGGGCGGCGGTAAACGGCTTGTTCAAGAAGCCCGTGAAACCAGCCTCCAGATAATGCTCGTGCTCCTTGGCGATACTGGCGGATAGGGCGATCACCGGGATCTTATCCGTTCCGGGGATACCGGACGTACGTATCCGCTCCAGTAAATGATAGCCATCCATCATCGGCATCTGTATATCGGTAATAATGGCGTTGAATACGGTGTTCCGCAATAGCTCGAGGACGTTATGCGGATTCGTACAACCTACCACCTGCACGTGACTCTGCTTCAAGAGTTCCTCCGTCAAGGCCAGTTGTAGAGGATCGTCATCAACCAGAAGGCAATAGACATCTTGCCCCCTAAACAAGGGTAAAGCCTCGGCCCCACCGGCATCCGGAGCCTCCGCCGTTACGTCCGGCAAAGATTGGTTATCAGCCAAGGGAAGAGGTAGCAAGATCGTGAAATCACTGCCTTTCCCCGGGGTACTATCCAAAGCAAGCGTACCGTTCATCAAGGACAGAAGCTTACGGGTGATGGAGAGGCCCAGACCGAAACCTTCCGCCTCTTCCGTATCGGCAAGGCGGGTAAACTCCCCGAATACCCGCTCTTGTTCCTCTTTCGGGATGCCCGGACCGGAATCGCTGACGGTAATTGATAATTGATAATTGATAATTGAAAGTTTTTGGAGGGAGACGAGGAGAACGACTCGCCCCGCTTCCGTGAACTTGATAGCGTTGGATAAGAGGTTTCCTACGACCTGCCGGATACGGATCGGGTCGCCCATATAGACTTGCCCGGTCTCCTCCGGTTTCAGGTTCAAGACAAACCGCAAGCCTTTCGCCTCCGCTATCGGCCGGAAGCTGGTATAGATCTCGTCGAACAAGGCCGGGACACGGAAGGGAACGCTATGCACCTCCATCTCGCCGGACTCCAACCGCTGGAAATCCAACAGGTCGTTCACCAAGGAAAGGATATGATCCGAGGAACCTTTCATGTTCTCCAGATAATATCGCTGACGCTCGTCCGGATGGCGGCGTAGCAAAAGCTCGATATATCCGATGATGGAAGAGAGCGGAGCCCGTATATCGTGGCTGATCGTCAACATCAGCTTCTCACGGCTTCGCAATAAGCTCTCGGCGACCTGTTTCGCCTTTTCCAGTTGCATACGGTAATATTTACTTCGTGAGATATCCCGTGAGATAAAGAAGAGGAACAGAAAGGCGATTACCATGGAGACGATCGCGATTCCGGCGATCAAATGGGAGGTCTCCCTTAATAGTACCTGCTTCTTATAGACCCTTTCCAGCGACGCCTCCATCTCCTCCTCCTCGATATTACGGAGCATCTGGTTGATCTCCCGGGTAATCACGCTATTGTTATACCGTAAGTTAGAGGCCCTTTCCAACAACTGATCCATCAGTTGTTGCCGTTGCCAAGCCACACTGTCTTGGATGCTTTTCAGCACGCTGACAATCGTATCGGTCGGATTATAAGCGTTCACCAGCGTATCGGTGACGATCTCCCGGGTCGTGTTCACCACGATGCTGGTATCTTCCTTGCCGGGAGAGAACACGTCGGCCAAACGCTTGAAGAATCCTCGCTTCTTACGGGGAACTACCACCGTATCTTGCTTGACCTCTACCCGCTCCTGTATCTGCACCTCGTTTACGATCGTATCCCGGACGGCAATTATTTTCTCGATATTCTCCGTATAAAGACGCTCCGTGTTCGCTTCCTGCCAAGTCTCAAGCAAACGACGGGTATTCCATCGCTTACGCTCCAGCAGCAGGTCGATCGTATCTATTTTCAGGAGTTGCATGGAGTCCGTCACCAAGGTCCTCAACGAATCCATGTTATTATGGGCCTTATTCAACGTACGATTGAAGTGGCGGAACTCGTTCTGGGGCATGCCTACCAACTGCCCCAACGCCTCGCTTTCATAGAGCAGGGAGAGCGTATTGGTGACCAAGTACACCTTCCGGCGTGCCTGATGATCCGGCTCGTCCTCCTCGGCCACTTTCTCTACTATATTATAAATGTAAGCGACCGAGCAGACCGCAATGGTAATCAGCAAAATATAGCCTAATATCACCTTGCTAGTAATATGTCCGCTTTGCTCTTTCATACGGTTGAGATCAGTCTAATTCCTATCGTAAGCGATATCCCATTTATCCATCATCTCAAAATCCTGCTTTTTCAAGCCGACTTTCCAGAATGGAATCGGGTCGTCATGGTCTCCCAGATACATACGGTCACGTACCTTGAAAGCTCGATTCGTTAAGGCAAACGTGGAATCGGCCACCGGAGTCCGCACGCCAGCTATATCAAGCATCGTATGGAATACGCTGTTCGTGCTAACCGGATAAGTCTCGTGTGCCTGCGCTTCCAGATATTTCTGGGAATATGACTCCCGGTAAGCCTTCGAGAACCAGATCACATACGGGATATGCAACTGATAATAGGTCGGTATCGGAGAGGCATGCAGATAACGGGCTCTGGAATCATCGAAGATATCCTCTCCATGATCGCTTAAGTAAAGCATGGATGCCGGGGCATTTGTCTTCGCCAACATATCCACGATTTCCCCCAGCACGTAATCCGTATAGTGGATGGAATTATCATAAGCGTTCCGTAACTCCTTTTTATACGAGGCACGAATTCCCTCCGCCTTATCCGGCCTATAGAAACGGAACTCCTTCGGATAACGTTCATGGTAATTAAAATGCGAGCCATAAGTATGAAGTACTACGAAAAGATTACCGTCCTCTTTATCCAGTTCCTTCTTTAGATAAGGCAGGATCGCCGCATCGTGCAAGGAGGTTAGCGTAGAACCCGTATTAAATGCGCTCATATCGATAAAGGTATCTGCCTCCCGGTAAAAAGCGCCGATCATCGAGGTCGTTAGTTTCTGGTTGGCGATCACGAGCGTACGGAAACCAGACTCTTTGAAAGCGGTTACGATACTTTTCTCGTCGTAAAGGACTCCATAATTCTCGGCGCTGGCAGCGGACAGGATAATGGGGACACTTTTATGCGTATTATTCGATTGCGTCACCACATCCGTGAAATGCACCAATCCGTCTAAAGCCTCCATACGGGGAGTCGTCTTGCGCTCGTATCCGTAAAGGCTCCATTCCATAGCACGGGAGGTCTCTCCCACTACCAAGACGTAGATCTCCCGTTTTCCCTCAGCTTGTTCCAGCTTAGTGGCGTCGAACTTAAAGTCGGCGGAAGTAATATGATACTTACGGTTCCTCTCCGCCTTATTTATGGCGAAATATAAATTGTATAGGGCGTTAGCCGGATACACATCGTCCTTCCATGAAAACCGGTGATCTTGCAAAGGAGACAGGAAGCAAAGGATCAAGCCCATGACAAACATGCCTAGGCTGATCTTGGCCCATTTCTTCCGGAAAGGATTTCGCAATTTCTCTTTCTGCCGTATCGAACGATAAGCGAGTATTAGAGTAGGCAATGTATAGAAAAAGAATACGCAACCGATCACCAAAATGATATTCCCCAATAATTCGCTAGCCTCGGAAGCGTTCGAGCTGGTAAGGTTCAAATACATATCAACCGCTATCACGGACTGCCCGAAAAGATACAGAAGCACCAACTGTCCCCCATCTAATATAACCTTCGGCAACAGGCACCAAACCACGATCCCCGGTTTACGGGCCACTAACAAAACACCCATCCAAAAGGCCAAAGGTATCAGCAACGAGGCGATACCGACCGTGACGGGAAGCGGTTCCGTAAAAAAGAACACACAGTTTGGGATGATAAATAACAGGGCAAATAAGAAATATAAATGCTCCTGTGAAGATATCCAGCGTATTAACTTTGTAAAATACTTCATTCAATAAAACTTTGCCAACTCTCAATCATTACTCTTCTCAACTAATACCCAGAACCTAAAATTCCGGTAATTGGCAAAGATAGGCGTTATTAAACACATACAAAGCGTATTATACACAAAAAATGTTATTCACAGTCATTACTTCTCCTTCATCCGTCGCCAATACTCCTTGACAGAGTTTTTCACTTCCCTATGTAACAGCAAGATACCAATTAAGTTCGGGAGAGTCATCAAAGCCACGGTGATACCGGATAATGTCAATACTACCACACAATAAAATTATATTTATCTCCTATATTTTCTGGAGGATAGCGATAAACTCATCATTCGTAATGTCTAGCTCCGGCTCTTTGTAATTGACATAATCCTCAAAATAGTCGCTGGCGATATCGGCTACGATCTCCCCTCCGTCCAAGCCATACGAGGAAACTAGTTTCTCCACCCGGTTACGTATCTGGCGAATCACCTGTAAACGATCCTCATAACGATCTGGCTTCTCCTGATCAGTGACGTGCTCATTCCGGGCGATCAAGTAAACTACCGTATAAAATTTCTCCATGCTCCCGAAAACAGGGACAAACAAGGATTTCTTCTCCTCGGGCAGATCTGCCAAAAACTGTTGTATCTTTGTCATAGCTCTTACTCTTTTACCTAATAAAAAAAACAATATACTTTTTGTTCTAAAACAATATACTTTCGTGTGTAAAAGTATATTGTTTCGACAACAAAAGTATATTGTTCTTCTCGAGTCTGTTAAATGATTGAATTCTTCTTCGTAAAATCCAAAATCTCATCAATATAGCCAAAAGCCAATCCTGTTACCGTATCTGCGCAGCCGTAATAGATAGCGATACGTTTCGTCTCCGGATCATGCAAGGCGGCACAGGGAAAGACTACGTTCGGAACGTCTCCCATGCACTCGTAATCCTTTTGCGGGGATAACAAATAAGGTCCGGAGCGGAATTTCACTTTCCAAGGTTGCTCCAAATCCAAGATAGCGGAACCGAAGCTATACACATACCCGTTGCAAGAACGAAGCACGCCGTGGTAAATCAATAACCAGCCTTCGGAAGTCTCGATAGGGATAGGGCCCGCACCGATCTTCGTACACTGCCAAGCGCTATCCTCGAACGCAGCCGGAGACATCACGTGGCGATGTTTACCCCAGAAACACATATCCGGAGACTCGCTATAGAAAATATCGCCGAACGGAGTATGACCGTTGTCGCTCGGACGGCTCAACATGGCGAAGTTTCCGTTAATCTTACGAGGGAACATCACGCCATTACGGTTGAAAGGCAGATAAGCGTTCTCCAGCTGATGGAAGGTCTCGAAATCGAACGTGTAAGCCACGCCGATCGTCGGGCCATGATAACCGTTACACCAAGTCACATAGTAACGATCCTCGATAAAACATACACGGGGGTCGTAGGCATAAACAAACTCGCCGATCTCCTTGTCGTCGCACTCAAACTCGAGTTTTGTCTCAGAGATACTCCAATGAATGGCATCTGCGCTAAAACCTACGTGCAAACGCATCCGGCGATTCGTATCGTCGCATCGGAACACACCGGCATAACCACCTTTGAAAGGGACAACAGCACTGTTGAACACACTGTTCGATGTCGGGAGGATATCACGAGGAATCACCGGGTTCTTCGAATATCTCCACAATACTTCTTTGCTACCCTCGGGACGATCTTCCCAAGGCATATCTGGCAGCGGAGCGCCTACGATTTTCAAATTATCCATAACTAATCCTATTAAAATATTACTATACTAACTTATTACCTTTATCGTCATACGTGAACGGTACGAAATAGGCTACCAAGAATGAAGGGATCATCGCCAGCAAGGTCACGATAAAGAAATACTTATAACCTAGCCAGTCACTCACAAAACCGCTCATCATTCCCGGAAGCATTACGCCAAGGTTCATGATACCTGAGGCGAACGCATAATGCGCCATCTGATGCTTGCCCGGAGCTACCTGTTGCATCATAAACAGCATCAAGCCCACGAAACCGAATCCATAGCCAAAATACTCGAATACGATGGCGGAAGCGATAATGAGACCATTATCAGGCTGGAAACACGCCAAGAACGTGTATACCAAAAACGGTATGTTGAAGCAACAACAAAGCGTAAACAATACCTTTCGCAATCCCTTAGCCGAGATATAATATCCACCGAGCAAAGAACCCAGCACAAACGCCGCCGCTCCAAACGTACCATAATACAAACCGATCTCTTGCTCCGTTAGTCCTAATCCTTGATCAGCTATCGGAGCTTTCAAGAACAAAGGTACGATCTTTATCACGAAACCCTCGGCAAAACGATACAATATAATGAAACAGATATACCACACGATATACTTCTTCGTGAAGAACTCCTTGAAGACCAGCCATAGCTCAGCCATACTTTCCTTCAACGAATGTTCTCCGGTAGCGGCTTTTCCACCCGAAGGCAACATCTTCATATGATAAAAACCAAGCAGGATCATGATCGTACCGCAAAGCAGCATAACGATCATCCAAGCGTATATCATGGCCTCTTTCTCCAATCCTATCCCGGTAAAATATTGCATCATATAACCCGCCAGATAAACCAGACCACCCGTGGCTACGATCTTCGCTAAATTGTAAAACGCACCTTGCCAACCGATATATTTGGCTTGATTCTCCGGTGAGAGCTCTTTCATATAAACGCCATCCGTTGCCACGTCATGCGTAGCCCCGCTAAGCGCTATAATACCTAATAATGCGATAGATAGAGCAAAGAAACTCGGCAAGTTTAACGCCAAGGCCACTAAACCGAATAAGCAACCGGATAACAACTGGGTCAATACGACAAAGAATTTCTTGGTACGATACATTTCCAAAAACGGGCTCCATAAAGGCTTTAAGGTCCAAGGTAACATGATAACCGAGGTCCATAACGCAATCTGGGCATCCGAGATATCCAATCCCTTAAACATGAGTACGGTAACCATGTTCAGCACTACAAAAGGCAATCCCATAGCAAAATAGACACTAGGGACCCAAGTTACAGGGTTTCGACGTTTAGTAGCATTCGTGTTTTTCTCTTCCATGCTTTATTTAGAATTTAGGTGTACAAATATAATTAATAATCCGGATATATCTTTAATCGATCGGACAAATAGAGGAGATCATCCCGAAGGTAGCGTTATCATTCAAATCCCAGACCATCTTTCCGGCTCCGTTTATCTCGATCAACTGCGGGTAATGTCCTTTCGCAGCCTCTCCGTCATGGCCTTGCCAGTTACAGATATACAAACCACCGTCCCGTTTAGGGAGCAACTGGGCAACAAAGAAAAGCTGGGCTCCCTCGATATCGTTCTCATTCACCTTGCGAACGATATCTCCAGTCTCGAAATTCAGCTCTATGAAGCAATGGGCATCACCGCAAGCGACCAGATAATTACCGTTATCCAACGCAGCCACGCTAAACGGGTTACCGTCTACTTTCACGCTTTTCAGCAATTGACCGGACGGGGATATTTCCCGGATCTCGGAGGTAGCGAACAAGGGCACTAAATAATTGCCCTGCTTATTTTTGTTTACTTGACGGAATTGGGCATGGGGTTGCTCAATATGGGTGTCGAAATCCGTTTTCGACAGGATCTCTCCTTTTGCATTCACCTCCATGATCGTCGCCGGGTATCCACACCACGCCAATAAATAATTACCGTTGGGAAGTACACGGGCCGTCTGCATCTCACACCCTTCCGGAGCGGAGATATTCCAGACCTCCTCATGGTCCCGTGTGATTAGCTTCGCCCCTTTCGAATAGGAAAAAAGAATATTCCGGTCGGGAGTAACAGCTACGGAATTACATTCCCATCCTTTTTCCAAGGGATGCTCCCATTCAATCTCTTTCGTGTTCTTGTTTACGATGGCGATCTTGTCCCAGCCGGAACCGCCTAATAAAAGATGATGCGACGCCTCATGGCATGCGGAACATACGAGTAGCAGGCATGCGGATAATATAAAAGTATAGATTTTCATGGTATATAATAATGTACTAATTAGATAATATGCCAATGTGCTAATTATAGCAGGATGGACACATGGAGTCCACCCTGCAAAAAAAGATCATGTGTGTTGTATTCGCATTGGCATATTGGCACATTTAGCGAAACGACACATTGGTTCATTCTTCTTTATTTCGCTAAGTCACGGAACAACTCATATCCCTGATCGGGCGTGATACCTTGATGCACGACCGCATGAACCGCCTGGATCATGGCGACTGGGGAAGTACTCTGAAATACGTTACGTCCCATATCCACGCCAGCCGCACCGTCGTTGATCGCGTTATAACATAATTCCAACGCCTCCTTCTCCGGTAATTTCTTACCACCGGCAATTACCACGGGAACCGGACAAGCGGCGGCTACCTTCTCGAAGCCCTCGCAATAGTAGGTCTTCACGATATTAGCGCCGTTCTCCGCACAAATACGGGAAGCCAGACCGAAATAACGAGCGTCACGAGCCATTTGCTTACCAACGGCGGTAACACCCATTACCGGGATATTGTAACGGCTAGCCTTATCGACCGCCTTATATAAGTTAGCCACTGTCTTAGCCTCATGCGCCTCATCGCCGATAGCCAACATAACCGCCATGGCGGAGACGTTCATACGGATAGCGTCCTCTATATCGATCAATACATTATCATTCAAATCCGTAAGGATAGACGTTCCAGCGTCCGAACGAAGACAAATCGGTTTCGTCGTATTCGCAGGGATCGTAGATTGCAGGATACCACGGGTACACATCAAGCAATCCGCATATTCAATCAAAGGAACGATATTTAAGTCGATACGCTCCAGACCGGAAGTCGGCCCCATGATGAAACCATGGTCAAAAGCAAGCATAACCGCCTTGCCTGTCTTCGGGTTGAAGATACGGGACAGACGGTCTTTCATACCCCAAGGTAAGTTCTCGGCTCCCTTCACATGGAAACTCTGGTTCTCACAATTGATGCCCAAACCGAAGTCCGCACCTTCTCTTAAATCATCTAAATCTGCCATATTTATTATTCGTTATATTATTATATTTTGTAGAGACGGGGCGTGCCCCGTCTCACGCTGTGTATTATTTTATAGCGCCTCCGCAAAAGAAGCGAACATGCAGCTCCACGAAGTAGCCCCGCTATCAGCGAAACCAATCGAACGCTCACCATAGTTACGGGCACGGCCAAAATTAGCTTTCATCGGTACCGTAGCCTCCGCTCCATCAAGCGCCGCTTTAGCGCCAGCATTCAAGACTTCCTTGATATCATCCGATGTACAAGCCTGCATAGCCTCCACCGCCGGGATCAAGGCATCCATCATCGTCTTGTCGCCTCGTTTCGCTTGGGTTTGTTGTTGCACATTCGCCAAGCCACCGGCGAACATAGCTTTCACGCCTGCGGCATCCAACTCGGTTCCCTCTGCATGATCGCTCATACCCAAGAAGAAAGCGCCGAGCAAGGTACTTGTCGATCCGCTCACTTCCATCATCACGTCCATACCCATATCACCAAGCATTTGCTTGAACTCCGTTCCAGACTGAGCGCTTTTATTCACGGCAGTCATAGCGGCAACGATAGCGGTACCATGATCTCCATCCCCGATTACGGCATCCAATTTAGAGAATTCCTCCTCACGTGCCTTGATCTGTTTCAGCGCATTGTCTAACATGGCCTTGAAGGCCTCGATAGTAAGTTGTTTCATATATATTATTTATTTACCTAGGGTTGTCCAATAAGGTGCGTCCGCACGTTTGTTATTCAAATAATCGATATGGTCCTCATCCAAGATCGCTAGGATCATCTGGAATCCGGCTTGTTCCTGTACGGTCAAGATCTCTTGGATACGGCTTACCACCACCTGCAAGCCACGAGCCTCTAATTCCTTATAAGCCTTGCGGAAGATGATATTCAATTCCATATGGGTAGTAGCGCCTACGCCGTTAATGATCAACAACATCTTATCACCGGCTTTTGGCTGTAACTGCTGGCAAAGTAGGTCTACCATCTCCGCTGCCGTATCATCGGCGGATACCAACGGTTTCTGTCCACCACCGCCTTCGCCATGCTGGCCCATACCGATCTCCATGATTCCATCGGGAAGATTCGTGATCGTACCTCCGTTCTGGGGATGCGTACAAGAACGCATAGCGACAGCCAAGGTAGCCACGTTCTTATTATAGCGTTCACCTATCTCAATCAACTCGTCTAAAGACTTCCCTTCCTCGGCGGCGGCACCTAATATCTTATACAAAGGAACACAACCGGCCAAGCCACGGCGATCATCTACATTCGCCCCGATACCTGCGCTGATATCATCATGCGTAAGTAATTTCCTCACCTTGATACCCTTACGAGCAGCCAACTGGCAAGCCATATTAGCGCTCATCACGTCGCCGGAATGGTTCAATACGACCAGCAAGATCCCGGCCTCACGATCCATCAATTGCAGTGCCTGAAACAAACGTTGGGCACCCGGAGCGGCGAATACGTCACCCACGACGGAGCAATCCAACATGCCCTCTCCTACGAAACCGCTCAAGGCAGGCTCATGACCGGAACCGCCTAAAGTAACGATCGCTACCTTATCATTGCCTTTCGGGTTAGCACGTACGACGATATTCTCAGCCGCCAACTTTACTTGATTCGGATACGCTAATACATAGCCTTCCAATAACTCTGCCGTAATATTCTCAGGATCATTTATGAATTTTGTCTTGATGTCTGACATGGTATTATCCTCCTTTAGATTTATAAATTTTGATTTACGAATTATTTTAGTTCCATGATCTCGATAGCGATACCTTCTTCCTCGATGAAAGCGATCGTCAAGTGCTCGTCGCAAACAGCCGGGCCGAATATTACCTTCTTACCTTCCAACTCTTTTTCCAAACAAGGAACCGTATAAGCGATATGGCCATTGGTCTGTACCAACTCCGGTAGGCAGCTGCCTTTCTCGAATTTCAAGAACTCGATCCGGTTCGGACTCTTGCTGTAATCCGTCAACCATACACTCAGGCCTTCGTTATAAACCGCCCCTTCCTTACTTTCCGTAGTGACAATTCCTACGTGATTAAATGTTCTCATGATCTATTCAATTTATAGTTAGACAATTATATTATTAAAATTCGTTCTCTTCCGATAGGATATAAAGCCAGCCCCCAATACTAGGATGATCGACAGATAAAGATAAATAAATATCCCGTTCACGTTGTCATTCTGGCCATAAGAGTGCATGCCACTCAAGAAATAATTCACACCGAAGAAGGTCATCAACACCGAATAGAAGGCCAAGATAGACGTAAAATTAAACAACCACAGGTTATTGCATTTCGGTATCAAGCGGAGATGCGTCACGATCGCATATATCACCATCGTAATCAACGCCCACGTCTCCTTCGGGTCCCAGCCCCAATAACGTCCCCACGACTCATTCGCCCAGACCGCTCCCAAGAAAGTACCGATCGTCATCAGGGCCAATCCGATCCAAAGTGACATCTCGTTCACGATACTCAATTCTCGTACCCGTTCTTTGAGCATCACGCTGTTCTTCTCCCCGCTTACGCTCATCATCACCAGATTCGTCAAGCCGATCAGACAGCTAATACCGAAGAAACCGTAAGCTCCCACGATAACCGCCACATGGAACATCAACCACGGGGATTTCAAGACCGGAACCAGCGGATTGATCTGCGGGTCCATCCAACTCAAGCCGGACACGAACAAGATGATCCCCCCGAATAAAGTAGCCAACGCAAACGTAAGCGTACTCTTGCGTACGAACAACAACCCGGCGAACACCGTAGCCCAAGCCACATAAACCATCGTCTCGTACGAATTGCTCCAAGGGGCGTAACCTGCGATATACCACCGCATTCCCATCCCATACATATGGAAAACGAATACGGCCAAAATGCCCAGACTCAATAACCAAGTCGTATAGGTAACCCATTTTTCCTTCTTGAATAAGGCCACGAAAGCGAAGATCAGCAACAAGCCTCCCAAAATCAAGTACCCTTTCTTACATTGCCGGAATACATCCATTTGATTATATTTAATCTCGGCCTGTATTTTCTCAGGGCGAATGTCTACCGTCTTATTCTTGGCTTGCTGATACGTATGGATCATACCGATCACCTCGTCCGCTTTCTCCCAATCACCACTCTTCAATCCTTCTTGTACCTCCGATAAATACCAGCCCATAATGTGGGTAACGAACATGGAGTCTTTTCCGGAAAACGCCGACAAATCATCGCCCGGCGCATACCATTTGTGATCCGGATCGTCCTCTTTCGGGAAAAGGTTCAACATCTGGTAATTGATCAATTGATGGAAGATATTCACCTGCTCGTCCAGCTTGATCAAGTCCTTATCGAAGCGGGTACGCTCCGCCGGCATTTTATTGTAGGCCTCGTCCAGCTTCTCTTGCAATTTATAGCGTCCGTGGCTATCGAATACCTCTATATAGGCACACTCCTTATCCGTAAGGTCGTAATAATTAGCCAGCTCACTATTAGACAAGGCGATAAACGGCACCCGGACCCACATATCCGGCATAGCCAAGACGCTCAACAAGAACTGATCAGAGTTCAAGAAACCGAACTGATCCGATTTATGCAACTTCCGTAGTACCTCGGAAGAAAATGTATTGATTGGCAACATACGTCCGCTTACCGATTGGATCGGCAACGCACCGAACTTAGCGGCATGTTCCGGACTTATCGCATATTTCTGTATGGCCTCCTTCATCTCGGGAGCGGCCGCACCTTGCGCCCGCAAGCCCCCTACGGAAAGAAGAACCGCTACTAACAGGGTCGTTTTACGAGCGCCCTCTCTTAAATCTTTCAACTGACGGCTTAATTTCATGAAACGGGAGTTTTTACCTACCAAGCAAAGTATAAAGCCGATCACTAAAATCACGTAACCGGTATATGTAATATTCCTTCCGGCCACATCTCGGTTCACGGAAAGTACCGTTCCTTGCTCATCCGGGTCATAGGAGGCTTGGAAGAAACGATAGCCTTTCACGTCTAATACATTATTCATATATACCCGGGCATGGCGAGTCTGTCCATCTACATGTACCAGCAACTCACTCTCATAAGCGGAGGGACTGGCAGAGCCGGGATAGCGGGTTAAGGTAAATTTCACGAGTTCTACGCTAAAAGGGAGCGTATGATAGAGAGTCTGGTCCGAGGTACGGATCATGATACGATCGCTAGCCTCTCCCTCACGCAGGTGAAGGATTCCTTCCTCGCCGAGAAGGTGGGAAACAAGGGCGCCCAGAAGGATGACAATAAAGGCGGCATGGGTGACCATCAATCCCCATCTACGCCGTTTAAGCAACTGGTGCTTGATAACGATAGCCACGAAATTGGCTACCAATAAGAATTGGAGTAAGAAAAACAGAGGAGAATAGTAAATCATCGCTTTAGCGGCGGCAGTACCGTGATACTTCTCTATAAAAGTAGCGACAGCCAAGCCAAAGGCGTAGATCAATAGGAGGACGATAGTCGTCACAGAAGAAGAGATAAATCTTTCTAGAGTTTTCATTTGCTCATTTATTAATAACACTGATGCGACAAATGTACGCAGATTAATCATTTTTGAAAGAATCGGCGATTAATTTGCCGCATCCATGTTATCTATCTATAAATAGACCTTGTCTATTAATCCTCAATAATTACCCGGAAGCCTACGTTGAACACACGTTGGTACGGATAATATCCTTTACGGGTATAAGCCGTCGAGAATTTCGGTCGCTCGATATAAGAACCACCACGAACCACCTTATACTCGGAGACCTCTTTCGATTTCTCGTTGTAAGGATAAGGCAAGTAATCTGAACGAGTCCATTCCGCCACGTTACCGTGCATGCAATACAAACCGAACGGATTCGCTTCATATTGCTTACCACCCACCTGAACCAAATTGCCATCATCCACGCCTTCCTCTTTCGGTAAGTAAGTATAGTACTTGTACCAATAAGAAGTCTTAGGCATCGGTTGCGGGTCGATACCGCTTACGGCAAGCAGGAGCGTGGTTACGTCGGCTAGGTTATCCTTTTTGCCGAAGTCCGCATTCATATCGCCATACCAGAAATCTTGATCGCTACCGGCACGACAAGCCCATTCCCATTGCGCCTCGGTCGGAAGCGTGATGTTCAAGCCTGTTTTCTCACTCAGCTTCTTACAATAATCCATAGCGTCATTGTAACTTACACGGATTACCGGTTGCTCCGGTTTATTAGCGGGATATCCTTGAACCACGTGATCTTTCCATTGCTGATCCACGAAACGGCTGTCGTGATCCGGGAAAATCACGTTGAATTGCTGGTTCGTAACCTCCAACTCACCCATCCAGAAAGCTTTGTCAATCTTCACTTTCGCCGTCGGACGAGTATCGGATTGCCCACGATAGCTGCCCATCACGAATTGTCCGGCCGGAATGCGAACAAATGTCATCTTGATACCCGGAGCCAACTCGATCTCCTTACGGGTTTCCTTCTCGTCAGCCAACATAGCCTTGATCCGGTCCGCATCGAAAGGCCAGCCTTTCACCTTCAACTCTTTTTCCTTGACAGGAGCCAATTTCTCCGGCATCTCCGGTTTGATCTCACCTTTACCCTTCAAGTAAGCGGCATAATCGGAGATCTCTTTCTTCCAATCCACGCCTGCGCCATTCGCATACTTATCCGTCAACTCTTTACGGCGCTTGATCTGGTCGAAGCCTTGATACGGGATGATATCCTTCGAAAGCACATTTGCGTTGAAATAACCCTTATCCGGAGCGTTGTAATCAATCCAGTTATAAAGGGTTTTCCACTCTTTATCCGTCAGTTGCACGTTAAAGTGCCCTTTCTTCAACATACGAACCAGTTCACTCGTGTTCGGATGATATTCATACGGTTGAAGAACCACCATATCACCCTCGCCACCTTGACGGTGTACATACGGATGCAGATTCAAGTAAGAAGTGCCATAACCTAATTTATCCTTCTTGCCCCCACGCAAGTCGAAAGCCTTACCCTCACCATTATGGCAAGCGATACAGGCACGATCCAAGATCGGTTGGATCTCCAGATCGAACGTGAACGAACGGGTCCCCCCTTCCGGCGGAGTCAACGCATGCGGGGCTTTCTGCGAAGCCATCACACGTTTCGGGATAGGAATCTGGTTCTGGTCCTCATGGCAACCGATACAAGATACCACCTCGCCCGGCTGACCGGTCAACCAGCTACGCATCCACTGGATAGCCACTCCGTCTTTGTCTAACGGCTGGATAGAGATCGGCGTATTCGCCGGGATCTTGAAGATAGCGGAGCCATCCTCTTCTACCGGTACTGTACCCAACATACGTTTGATGTCCCAACCGGACTGGATTCCATGCCAGTTATGATCGGAGGTAGTCTTCACGTAAGCATACTCATAAGCGTGCAGACGAAGAGATTTAACCGTACCCCGGGGAATGCCTCTCAAACCCTCTCCCTCGTAAATATCCTGAATAAAGACCGTAGCCTCTTTGTCATTCAATTTCACACGGTCCGGAATAGCCGGAGGAGTCTGTGTCTTACGTACGGCAACCGGACTGATATAGCCCTCACCCTCTACCTTACGCAAACAAGTCACGTTATCGAATACGTCCACCAAATAGATACCCCATAAATCCTGTGGATCTAATTTAGCGGCCACCAAGAAATATTTATCATTCAGCGGAGTCGGTTTGATAAACTGCGGCCATACGCCATTTACCAACTCATCCTTAATCTCCTCCACGATCGGCCGGTTACGATACGGTATCTCCTGTACCATACCAGCGGCGCCTTTACGGGCTTTCGCCGGATCGAACACGATTAAACGACCGGAACGGGCAATACCATGGTGACCGGAGATAATTCCCACGAAAGCGGAACCGTGGCCCGGCAACGGCTGAATATCGAACGTACTGTTCGGGAACATCGATCCGCTACCATACAGCGCTTTCTGCTCCGTACCATCCGGATTCATGTTCATCACGATACGGGAATAATAGTGCGTCAAGTCCGTGTACTCCCAACGAGTGTACATCACACGGCCGTTATTCATCACTACCGGGTTCCAGTTCGCATCTTGATCGAAAGTCAGACGGCGCAAGTTCTTCGTATCCGGCGTATAAAGTACCATATTACCGACAGGGTCATCACCGCTTACACAAGGCACGCCTTGATAACCGATATTCGAGTTGGCGATGATACGTCCGTCCGGTAAGTAGGTTCCATCATAAAACTCCAGATCCGGCTCCTCGTTATGTATTAATTGCTTAAAGCCCGAGCCATCCAATTTCACCTCGAATACGTTCCAACGCTTATCGGGCATCGTCTGGGTAAACATAGCACGATCGCCATCCCAATGCATCCGCAAGTCGGCGACAGAGGAACCGTTTCCCGGTTTATAGATCGACCGTACCTGTACATCCTCCCCGCGTAAATTACTCAACTCCACGATATCAGCGTCGAAGCCCATACGGCGGGCGGACTCTTGGTTGCTCCAGTTATTACCCTGCGTACCCAAATCCGGAGCCATTGCCTTATGAGCGTTTACACCTAATTTAAAGCGGGCAGCCAAGACTTTATCACCATCCAAGAACGGGTTCGCCAGCAAGATCGTACGTTTATTCGCAATCGCTTTCTCCGCGTTAACCAAAGCGGCCTCATCACCACTATAAATACCATCGAAACCTTTCTTTACCTGCTGTTCCAGCTCATCCAAAATCGGTTGATACTTAGTGGCATCGAAACCTTTCAGTTTTTTCATATCATTGAAAGCCAGACGAATCGCCTCCATATTCAACCAACTCAAGTCGCTCTGCAAATTACAGATACGTTGAGTTTTCTCATAAAGTTTCAAATACTCACGGATCTGAGTATCAATATCTTTTTCTGTCTCGATCTGCTTAACAGCGTTCTTTACATACGCAGCGTCTTTCAGACGAGAAGCCAGATTCAAGACAATATCACGCTCAGCGGAAGCGTCACTAGCAGTCAACCAATTCTCCAACCCATCGATATTAGCGTTTAAGGCTCCTAATTCCTTCGGATAAGCGGCTAGCAAACGTGCGGCCTCCTCCTTCGGGAAAACATTCATGATACGGAAGAATACACTACCTACCGTCGACTGATCGGCCAAACCCACCTCAGCCTCGAAGCGTACATATTCCTTATTGATATTGTACACCATCACGCCATTGGCATGGCATAATACACTATGATCGTATTTCTTACCGCCGATCAACAAAGGATTCCCGTATAAATCCGTATTCTTGCGGATACTGCCCGAGCCAGAAACCCAATAATCAGGATCTAACTCATCCAACCAAACCGAACTACCGTCCGCCTTGATTAAACGGGCGTTCGCCCATGTACCCCAATCCCAATCCGTACCATCCGGTCCGGCGGCCGTAACAAGCACCAACTGATCCAGCCCCGTCAAATCGGCGGACATCGGGACAGCCTTCTGCTTCGCCTTGATCCAAGCCGACATGATCGGCATGTTCGCCTTCACCAAAGAGGCACGAAGCTCAGACTTTTGTTTTACTGAGGCGTCAATCCAGTTATCCACCTTCTTTTGCTTCGGACCTGCCGAAACAAGAAGAGAGGTCGACAACAAGAGTGATACCATTATATAGTATTTATTCATGTATTAAATTTAAATTTAGAAGGTTGTTTATTGAAACCCTAAGGATCACGATCGACAACCCTTAGAATTACGAAGCATAACCCTATAGGTTTTTATAAAGCGGCCTTCTGGTTCGTGAAACGTAAGCCAGCGTTGTCGTGATAGCATGCCCACTCATCTACGATAGCGCCTTCCGGACCTGCCATCATAAAGTGGAATGTCTCCAATTTCTTCAGACGTAATACGTCGCCGACCTTCTGAACCACGAAATTCTTGCTCTTGATCGGTCCGTGTCCAGCAGGGATAGCCGGTGCGTTCGGAGTCTCGTCACCTACCTCAGAGAAGTTGTATACCCAACCCTTCTCTACCATCCAAGACTCATGTTTAGCCGGGAAGTCAGTCTTTACGTGAGCATGTTCCGGAATCATCTGGCCCGGCAACAAATAGATAGCGTGAGCGAAATACTTATACTCCGGATCGTTGATCCAGAAAATACCCCCCATACCTACATTCTCGAAATCACCCAAACCAAAGTCTGTCACCCACATATCTTTCGCCATCAACTCCGTGAAAGGAACATCGTAAAAAGCAAACATATCTTTCATCGCTTCCATAGCGACATCTTGTTGGAACTTGCCGTCTTTATAAAAATCGGCGTTCGTGTACTTCTTTGAATAAGCCATTGTTTTATTTTTTTGATTGTTAGTATTACATGCGTTCGTGCATTCTTTGCGGCAAGTTCCTTCCGGACAATTGCCCTCCCCGTTAGCGGCGCAACAAGTAGCGTCTGTTGTTGTCTTTCCCGTACATGCGACCATAGATGCCAACGCCAATCCCATAGCCGCCATTTTCATGTTCAAACCTTTTCTCATTTGTTTTTGTGTATATTTGTTAGTACTATCTGTTTCAACGTATCGCTATTCCCTCGATCTCGATCAATAACTCATCCCGGCAAACGTCGGCCCACATATAAGAGATCGGGATATTTAATCCGTAGGTATTCATCAAACGCTCAGCCTCCTCGTAGTCGGATTTATTCTTCAAGTAGACTCGTAACTTAACCAATTTAGCGTCAGCGATCAGTTCCGCTATATTTTCCATCGTGATCCGTAGCTGACGTTCCAGACCTACTCCCGTCAAGCTCTCCTCACCACGGATAGCGGCTGTACCGGAGATATAAATCAATTTACGATCCTGAAAAGTCATGCTCTTGGCACGCTCGAACTTAGGGGTCGTCTTCTTTTGTCGGGCAACTTCCAGTACTTGTTCCGAATACGCATGGGCGGCCACCTGCAACTTATTATCGATCGGCGTAGCGAAAGCGTCCGGCGTAGTAAATACGGCGGCATCCACATCGATCAAGATACCTCCCAGATTCGCCCCGATACCCGTAGCGGCAGGATAACCATTCGTCCATTCCGTTTTACTATAAAAATCAGACCGGGCGTTATTAAACGCTTGGTAATGCTGATCCTGACCGTCGAAAGCGGTTATACGCTCGATATAATTCCACTGGCGGATAATGCTATTCAACGGAAAACCCTCCCGACGAAGCACATCCCCCAATAACCGGAAAGCTTCCACCGACTGAGGCTCTATACCAAAATGGAGTACATCCCCTTGAAAACCGCCGGCAAAAAGGAAACGTCCCGAGGCATTCTCCAACAAGACATAAGGAACACCTTGATAATGACGGAAAGTAATCCGATCCTGCGCATCGGGCACATAGCTATGTACCTCCATCAGCAAAGGAGCGTTCAGCGGCGGTTGGGAGACATAGCTCAAAGCCGGTTCGCAATCCCCATAATACCGACGGATTTTCTCCCGCAGCAAAACCCGGCGTGCCACGTATTCCTCATTTGTACCCGGAGTACCGAAAAAGGCCAACCTCATGATCACCTCGTTTTGAGGCAATTGAGACAATAGATCGTCCACCATAACGGCGAACTCGGCCCGCTTGGTGCTTAATATCGTATAATGTATCTTCTCACAATAATTCATATCCTTTTATTTTACAGGGAGTTTACATATTCCGTTAACGCCTCGATATCTTTCTTGGAAACCTTTTTATCGATGCCATGCTTATGGACCTCGAACACCTCTTCCATGGTAGCCGCACGCCCATCAAACAGATAAGGAGCCGTACGCCAGACCTCGATCAAAGTAGGCGTATCCCACCCTTTCTCAAATTCTATATCCTCGCCGATACGGTGCATCTTCATATCCGTATAATAAGGACCGCTATGACACTCGCCACATTTCAGTTTCTCAAACACCTTTCTTCCCTCTTTCGCCTTATCCGATAATTCCCCATTTACTAAATACGGGCTAGGCACCGGACGCAAGGATTTCATATAAGCGTCCACACATTTCGCCATTTCCTCTTCTGGCTCAAAAAACTGAATGAACTTAAAACCGGCACGTACCGCATATTCCGCACTCTCACGAACACCCGAGATCATGCTTGGGGGAGTCACATGCGAATACAACATGCTCTTACAATTCTTCGAGTTACCAACTCCATCATTCATCAAGTCCCAGTTCATCCCGTCCGTACGGGCATCCCCCGGATGGCAACCGTTACAACTCTGCCAGCCTTGATAGCAATGATTTGCGTCGTTAAAGTATTTCTCGCCCTTGTTCTCCGGCGTTTCCGTACGCCCCGGATTCATGTCGGTAGCCGTCACCTCCAATGTATTTATATCGACGGTATTCAAGATATCGGCGAAATAAGTAGGGATTACCAACTTATCTCCCGAAAATATAAAATTTCGGGGACCGTTTCCTTGTAAGGTAACTCGCTCACGAAGTCCATACAAGAAATTCAAGTCGTAATCCAGACGGCTCTTATCCTTATAAGACTCAAACTTCGCCAACATCGCCGGATGATCGATCACGCTTACCTCATGCGTACCGCTATGCGTGATAAAGATATGCTTGTCATCGCAAGCGATACTCCAGATACCGGCAGCGCCACGATCCGGCTCGTCCACCAATACCGCCCCAACGAATTCCTGCTTCGCCACATCGATCACGCTGAAAGCACTCGTGTTCATCCAACCTTGTTGAAGTTGGGAAGTAGGCACCGTGAATCGTCCCAAGTTATGAGACACGTATATATATTTCCCGTCCGGCGTGATGCACATCCCTCGTAAGGCATTGCTACCATTCGCCAATTGGATATCTTTCACTTTCGTAAACCCATCCATCTCGATTACTGATACGCAAGCGGCCACCACATCCACGTCCGCCCGTTGTGCGGGCAGGAAATTCGTAACAAACATATACTTGCCATCCTTGCTGAATACCGCCGATTTAGGCTCACGCAACACTTTCACGCTCCGGACTACCTTACGCATCACCGGATCTATCTCGACCACCGAATTATCGAACTGATTACATACATATATATGTTTCTTATCCGGTCCGAACATCGGATGGCAGGCTCCCGATCCCGTCGGTATGGCCGCTTCCACCCTACCCGATTCCAAGGAAAGCACTTGTAAACGGCCGGTCTTCTCGAAGGTCGTCACATACACCTTATCCCCATCCGGAAGCAACCCGGTCGGGATCTCATCAAACGGAAACGAATGAAGTAAGCTCTTACCGTCCGCTGAAAAAATATCCAGATGTCTCGTTCCTTTCTGTGTCATTAATAGCTCCCCCTTCGCATTCAATACGGCATCCGTAGTAAAGAAAGGTGGGTTGCCGGCTGAAGCGAGAGAAACGCAACAGCCGACAAGACAAGCCACCAATGAGTTTTTTATCAAGTATTTTCGTGTGTTCATGGTATATTTTGTATTCCTTATTTTCTAAATCCTAGTTCGTTCGAGATCACCCCGGCAATCTCCTTGATCACCTTCACCGTATTTTTCACCACCTCTTTCGATAAGCGGTCTTTCGGGCCGGAGATCCAAATCGCTCCACAAGGATATCCCGTATAATTAAAGATCGGGGCGCCTACGCAGATCACGCCGCTCAGCTCCTCCTCATTATCCATGGCATATCCCAGCTTACCAACCTTCTCCAATTCCTCCAGATAGGCCTCACGAGAAGTGATCGTCCGGGAATTATACCGTGTAAACGTCATGTAGGACAGGTAACGATCTCGCACCGTCTTCGGCAAATAAGCCATAATCGCCTTTCCGGGAGCCGAACAATGCAACTCAAACGGCTTTCCCGGCGACAGGACGAAGCGGAACGTATGATGTCCTTGCGCTTGTTCGATAAAAATCCCTTTCTCATCTCCCAAGACACCAAAGCAAGCGGTCTCTTTCACTTGATCACGTAAATCACGCAAATGTGGCAAGACGGTCTCTAAGAGATTGTGTTCATTCAAGGATCTGAAACCAAGGGTCAATAATTTTCGGGAAAGTTTATAGCGTTTCGTGTCTTCACTAAAATTAAGATATTCCAGCCGCACCAATGTATTCAAAATACGGTAAGCCGTAGTCTGAGATATATCGAGCGCCGACTTAATATCTTGCAATGTTTCCCCCGCCGACCGCAAGGAAAGGTACTCAAGAACCGCAATGCCCTTCTCTAAATTAGGCACTTTATAGTTCTCATCCACTTTTTCCATATTTGGTAGCGTGTTTTCCATATTTGAAATTGCGTTTCAGATTTGAATCAAATATAGCAGTGATGAATTTAAACAAGATACGAAATATGTAAAAAGGTGTTAAGCATGTTGCAGAGCATAAATATCATAGAACAAAAAAGCCGGAATCTCTTCCGGCCTTCTTTAAACGCAATGAATCTACTATTTTTATTTCTTGCAATCGCAAGTTGAGTAGGCTACTAACATCCAAACCAACTTCTCCTGTTCTTTCAGATAATCGCTCATCAAAGCGACCGTAGCCTCATCGCCTGCCTCAGATGCCAAGGAAAGAAGTTTACGCTCCTCACCGATCAGATGATCGTATGTATCAAGAATATTCTTTAACGCCTCGTCACCACAAGATACGCCTGATACCTCTTTTACACGGGCTACTTTCAAATACTCGCTGAACTTGTTCTCCGGCTCGCCTCCCAACATCAGGATACGTTCCGCCAACTCGTCAACCTTCTCGGCAGCGTTGTTGTACATATCCTCGAATTTACCATGAAGAACGAAGAAACCGTGTCCCTTAATATTCCAGTGGAAACCACGAAGGTTCGTATAGAATACTTGGTAATCCGCCAATAATTGTTTCAAGCTCGCTACTACGTTACTTACCGCTGACGCATCTAAATGAAGATAATCTAATGTTTTCATACTGCTATTTTTTAATTGTTATACTTTTCGTTTTTCTTATATCGCAAAGATATGGCAAATATAAACAACTGTCAAACAGATAATTCCTATACATATATAGATAAAATCTATATTTAAACGATCAGCAGGAAGACTTGCGATAGAACTTGGGTTTCTATTTACCCAATTTAAACTTATATCCTGCGGTAAGAACCAAGGTATGGTAATTCGCCTCGATCGATCCTCCCTTATACTCTTTACCTAACGATACATCATAGCCAAAATTGATAAAGCATTGTTTTATTTCCACACCTACAGTGGCACTTATACCCCAATCAAAAGCACGAAGCCCTTCACAGGGATCATGGGTATAAAACTTAGCGGATTCTTCCGAAGCGACAGACCATCCCCCGAACATTCCTTTATCCAATACGCTTACGGCTATATAAGGGCCTACTCCGACATTCAAACGAATATCCTCAGCTAATTTGAACGATAAATTAGCCATAATCGGTAATTGCAAGAAATTTCGTGTCACCTTATTTGAGTAATCATACGCATATCCATACGGATCATAAGTAGGTCCCGGCACAGTCCACCAATAATGCCCATATCCATATCCGGGGAATTGGTCATTACTATATCCCCTTTGCGTATAATACAGACCGGACTTCAGAGAAAGAAATTCCGGCTTCAACTGATATTCCACTCCTACCCCAATCTTCCAACTCGGTTTCCAATCAACCATTGGACCCGCCTTCATCACTGTCATACCCGCTTCCGGAACTACCGACCACTGGGCTTGTACCGATACTACACCCAGCATTAACACCATCGCAAATACTACAACTCTTTTCATATACTTTTTATTTTGATAAAATAATCGAACGATATATATGAATAAGACATGAAACAATAAAAAACCCCTATTGGCACCAACAGAAAAAGGCCGGAATCACTTCCGACCTTCTCCAAACGCAATGAATCACCTTTTTTACTTCTTGCAATCGCAAGTTAAATATGCTACTAACATCCAAACCAACTTCTCTTGTTCTTTCAGATAATCACTCATCAAAGCGACCGTAGCCTCATCTCCCGCCCCGGATGCCAAGGAAAGAAGTTTACGCTCCTCACCGATCAAATGACCATACGTATCAAGAATATTCTTTAACGCCTCGTCACCGCAGGATACGCCTGATACCTCTTTTACACGGGCTACTTTCAGGTACTCGCTGAACTTGTTCTCCGGCTCGCCTCCCAACATCAGGATACGTTCCGCCAACTCGTCAACCTTCTCGGCAGCGTTGTTGTACATATCCTCGAATTTACCATGAAGAACGAAGAAACCGTGTCCCTTGATATTCCAGTGGAAACCACGAAGGTTCGTATAGAATACTTGGTAGTCCGCCAATAATTGTTTCAAGCTTGCTACTACGTTACTTACCGCTGATGCGTCTAAGTGGATATAATCTAATGTTCTCATAATTGCTACTTTTTAATTTGTTATACTTTTTGTTTTTCTTATACCGCAAAGATACGGCAAGTATAAGTAGCTGTCAAACAGATAATTTTTATATCAAGATAGAGGAAATTTATTAAACTATTCCATACAATAAGTATGCAAATGACATGAATACATAAATAATTGGATACTAACATTTTAAAAAGACGATTATCATTTTCGAAAAACACGTACGTGTTTTTTTGAAAAGTCGTACATGTTTTTCGGCAAACACGTACGACTTTTTACAGATACTCCGGCGACATTTACTAACATTGAGATTTCTCCATGCTTCTGCGCTTCGTCTATCAAGCTCAGAATAGACGAGCGTGAGGACAAGTCCATTTCCATCGGCAGTACGTCAAATCCGGCATTGTTCATTGTCTGGGCAATAATCGCTGCATTATTCATACTGTTTTTTTTCAAAAAAGGTTACCTTCGCGGAAACAAGATTTCGCTTTGGAAGTACAAGAATTATTGAAACTATATGCCGCTCACCCGCAAGTGACGGCGCTGGACACCTTACTGAAAAACGATACGTCCCGCAATATATTCCTAAAGGGACTGAATGGCTCGGGTCCGGCGATGACGATCGCCTCTCTTTTTACGAAAGGAAGGGGAAGCTATGTGTGTGTGTTGAACGACCAAGAGGAAGCCGGCTATTTCTATCACGACTTGATGCAGCTTACCGCCAGCAATGAGGTATACTTCTTCCCATCCGCTTACCGGAGGGCCATCAAGTACGGGCATGTCGATCCGGCGAACGAGATCCTGCGCACCGAGGTACTCAGCCGGTTGCAAGACCCGGACGCCTCTTTCGTGATCGTCACGTATCCGGACGCCTTGGCGGAACGAGTCGTGGCCCGGGAGGTATTGAAGGAGAATACCTTAAAAATCAGCGTGGGCGAGAAGCTGGATAATATGTTTGTCTCTGACGTGCTGGACGAGTATGGCTTCGAGCAGGTCGATTATGTATATGAGCCGGGGCAGTACGCCCTCCGTGGCAGTATCCTCGACGTTTTCTCTTTCTCCAACGAGTTTCCCTACCGTATCGACTTTTTCGGCGACGAGGTGGAGACCATCCGTACGTTCGACGTGGAGACGCAACTCAGCAAGGAGAAACTGGACAGCATCTATATCGTCCCGGAGATGAGCAAGAACGCCAAGGATAGTACTTCCTTGCTAGGCTCCCTCCCCCGGAACACCTTCATAGCGGCGAGAGATCTCGCATGGTGCAAGGAGCGCATCGGAAGCGTATGGAACGACGATCCGGTGGTAGCCGACGAGGAATCCTTCGCCGATATCGACCAGATGCGGAAGAAATTAGTCCGGGGCGAGGACTTCCTACGGGAGGTCTTGGATTTCCGTCGCATCCATTTCGGGGTACGGCCGATGGGAACGGCGGACGCTACCATCCACTTCTCTACGCAAACGCAGCCGATCTATCATAAGAATTTCGACCGGGTGAGCGAGTCGTTCCATAAATACCTCGACGAGGGTTATGCATTATATATATTGAGCGATCAAGAGAAACAAGCCAACCGTATCCGGATGATTTTCGAGGATAGGGGCGACAATATCCCTTTCACCGCCGTAAACCGCACGATACACGAGGGATTCGCCGACGATACGCTACGCATCTGCTTTTTCACCGACCATCAATTGTTCGACCGCTTCCACAAGTTCAACTTGAAGAGCGATAAGGCACGAAGCGGAAAGATCACCCTTTCACTCAAGGAGCTGAACCAGTTCTCGCAGGGGGATTATATCGTACATATCGACCATGGCGTAGGACAGTTCGGGGGATTGGTACGCACCGAGGTGAACGGTAAGATGCAAGAGGCCATCAAATTGATTTATCAGAATAACGATATTATATTCGTCAGCATCCATTCCCTGCATAAATTATCGAAATACAAGGGGAAAGAGAGCGGCGAGCCTCCTAAGTTGAGCAAGCTCGGCACAGGCGCTTGGGAAAAGATGAAGGAACGTACCAAGGCGAAGGTGAAGGATATCGCCCGGGACTTGATCCTCCTCTATTCCAAACGCAAGCAAGAGACGGGTTTCGCCTACACGCCGGACAGCTTCATGCAGCATGAGCTGGAAGCCAGCTTCATCTACGAGGACACGCCGGACCAGATGAAGGCGACCGCCGAGGTCAAGGCGGATATGGAAAGTACCCGTCCGATGGACCGGCTGATTTGTGGAGACGTTGGTTTCGGAAAGACCGAGGTAGCTATCCGCGCGGCATTCAAGGCGGTATCGGACAATAAGCAGGTGGCCGTGTTGGTACCCACCACCGTACTGGCTTTCCAGCATTACCAGACGTTTTGTGAGCGCTTGAAGGATTTCCCTTGCAAGATCGATTATATCAGCCGGGCCCGTACGGCCGCGCAAATCAAGGCTACCTTGAAAGAGCTGAAAGAGGGCGAGGTGAATATCTTGATCGGCACCCACCGGATCGTCGGCAAGGATGTACGTTTCAAGGATCTGGGCTTGCTTATCATCGACGAGGAGCAGAAGTTCGGGGTATCCGTCAAGGAGAAGCTTCGGCAGCTGAAGGTGAACGTGGACACCTTGACCATGACGGCCACCCCGATCCCCCGTACCCTACAGTTCTCCTTGATGGGGGCCCGGGATCTTTCCAGCATCACCACGCCACCGCCCAACCGTTATCCCGTGCAGACGGAGGTGGAGCGTTTCAACCCCGATATTATCCGGGAAGCGATCAATTTCGAGATGAGCCGGAACGGGCAGGTGTTCTTCATCAACAACCGTATCCAGAACATTTACGAGATGGAAGCCTTGGTACGGCGAGAAGTCCCCGACGCACGGGTAGCCGTGGGGCACGGGCAGATGGAACCGGAGAAGCTAGAAAAGATCATCCTCGATTTCGTGAATTATGAGTATGACGTATTGATAGCCACCAGTATCGTGGAGAGCGGCATCGACGTGCCCAACGCCAATACGATCATCATCAACAACGCCCAGCAATTCGGGCTTAGCGACCTCCATCAGCTACGCGGACGTGTAGGACGAAGCAACCGGAAAGCCTTCTGCTACCTCCTTTCCCCGCCCCTCACCTCGCTGACACAGGAGGCACGACGCAGGTTGCAGGCGATCGAGAACTTCTCCGAGCTGGGTAGCGGTATCCATATCGCCATGCAAGACCTCGACATCCGGGGAGCCGGGAATATGCTAGGCGCCGAGCAAAGCGGTTTCATCGCCGACCTAGGCTATGAGACGTACCAGAAGATCTTGGAGGAGGCGGTAGACGAATTGAAAAGCGAGGAATTCGCCGATCTTTACGCTGATAATGCCGAAGGGCACCGGGATACGGGCAGCGAATACGTCCGAGAGACCTATATCGAGAGCGACCTGGAATTGATGTTCCCTCCCACCTACATCCCCAACGACTCGGAACGTATCTCCCTATACCGGGAGTTGGATAATATGGAGGAGGAACGTGACATCCTCGCCTTCACGGAGCGCTTGAAAGACCGCTTCGGCAAGATACCGAAGGAGGGCAAGGAGTTGATCCGGATCGTGCGCCTCCGCCGCATGGCCAAGAAACTGGGCATGGAGAAAGTGGTCCTGAAGAAAGGGCAGATGAGCCTCTTCTTGGTGAATAACCCGGATAGCCCGTATTACCAAAGCGAGGCGTTCGGCAAGCTGCTGGGCTTCATCCAAAAGCATCCCCGTGAGTGTAACCTCCGGGAGCAGAACGGCAAGCGAAGTATCGTGATCAAGAACGTCCCTACGGTGGAAGCGGCATGCGGCTACCTGCAAGAGATGGAAAAAATAAACTCAACCGACTTTTGACACATCCTCTTACAAACACGAAAAGATATGGAAAAGAAAACGATTATAGACCTTTTTGAGAGTTCAGTGAAGCGCTTCCCCGGTAATCCTTTTTTATGGGAGAAGACGGGCAAGCGATTCGAGCCAACCACTTACTCCAAGGTTCGCGACCTCGTCTATGAGGAAGGCGCAGGCCTCGTATCGCTGGGCGTGCGGAAAGGGGATAACATGGCTTTGCTGAGCGAGGGCCGCAACGCGTGGATCATCGGCGAGCTGGCCATGTTCTACGCCGGGGCGACGAACGTGCCCCTATCGATCAAGCTGGAGGAGGCGAACGACCTCTTATTCCGCCTCGTCCACGCCGACGTGAAATATATCATGGTATCGGGCCAGCAACTCAAGAAAATCCGGGCGATCAAGGATAAGCTCCCCGCCGTACGGAAGATCATCGTACTCGACGAGCTGGCGGAATACCAAGACCGTGAGATGCCTCTGTCCGAGATACGCCGGATGGGGAAGGTCTATCTGGGTATTCATCCGCTAGAGGAGTTCTTGGCGATCGGGCAATCGCTGGGCAACGATGATTACGCCACCATCACCTATACCTCCGGCACGACCGCCGATCCGAAAGGCGTGATCCTCACCCACCGTAACTATACGGCGAACGTGGAGCAAGCGCTCACTTGCGTGGATATAGACGATACGTGGCGTACGTTGGTGATACTCCCGCTGGACCATTGCTTCGCCCACGTGGTAGGATTCTACATCTTCATGTCGAAGGGAGCCTCGGTAGCTACCGTGCAGGTAGGGCGTACCGGTATGGAGACCTTGAAGAATATCCCTATCAATATAAAGGAGTTCAAGCCGTACCTGATACTGAGCGTCCCCGCCTTGGCGAAGAACTTCAAGAAGAATATCGAGCAAGGTATCCGAGCGCAAGGCAAGAACGCCGTCCGCCTTTTCAACCTAGCCCTACGGATCGGTTATATCTATAACGGGGATAGCGACGAGGAGAAAGGAAAAGGCTTCCGCGTCTTCTTGAAACCACTGATCCGTTTGTTCGACAAGCTATTGTTCACGAAAGTCCGTGAGAACTTCGGGGGCGAGCTGAAGTTCTTTATCGGAGGGGGCGCCTTGCTGGATAAGGACTTGCAGAAGTTCTATTACGCCTTGGGAATCCCGATGTACCAAGGATACGGGCTGAGCGAGGCGACACCGATCATCTCGACCAACGGCCCCCGCCGCCATACCTTCGGCAGTAGCGGCGTATTGGTGCGGCCCCTCGACCTAAAGATCTGCGACATGGACGGCAACGTACTTCCTCCGGGAGAGAAAGGCGAGATCGTCATCCGGGGAGAGAACGTGATGGCCGGCTACTGGAAGAACCCGGCATCGACGGCCGATACCGTAAAGGAGGGTTGGCTGTACACCGGGGATATGGGATATATGCGTGACGGGCTTCTTTATGTGTTGGGGCGTTTCAAGAGCCTGCTGATCGGAAGCGACGGGGAGAAATACAGTCCGGAGGGTATAGAGGAGGCCTTGGTAGAGCATTCCTCTTGCATCGACCAGCTGATCCTATACAATAACCAGAGTCCGTACACGACCGCCCTGCTGGTCCCTAACAAAGAACGGTTGCGGAAGCATCTGGCCCACCAGAATCTGGACCTCACGAGCGATCAAGGCCGGGAAGAGGCCATCCGTATCATCCAGCGCCAGATCGACCGTTTCCGCAAGGGAGGCGACCTGTCTAGTATGTTCCCTGATCGTTGGTTGCCGACCACCTTCGCCATCCTCCCCGAGCCTTTCACCGAGCAAAACGGCATGGTAAACAGCACCATGAAGATCGTCCGGGGCAAGGTAGAGAAAGCCTACGCCGCCCGTATCGCCCAGCTCTATACCCCCGAGGGGAAGAACCCGCAGAACAAGTGGAACAAGGAGGCGTTGTAGAGACGCGGCGTGCTGCGTCTCATCCCCCGCGATGGGCCTTGCTACCCCGGCAAGGCCTTTGTTGTTTCAAGAGGGTCGCGACAAATGGATAATAACGAGATTTCATACAAGATTCTGATCACAGAATTTGTTTTTATCCGATTTAATCCAGACCTTTACGACTCAACATTTACCTATTCTATTCAAAGAATAAATGGTCCCGTCTCTTCGGAGTTCCTTCTCAAGATCAACAAAGGTTGATAATCACTTTTTTCTCATGCTAATCTCTAAATCCAATCTCACATGAAAGCAACGGATACTTTACTGAGTACGATTATTATCGGCGTTACTTTAATAATCATGACGAGATGTTCACAAAGTGAAGATCTTATAGATGCTGGCGCCCAAGCGTTAAACGCGGCGACAAACAATGACAAGGAGTTGGTCTTAACCGCCTCCGAGCAAATCGCCCTTTCCGTAAAACAGAAAGGTTCATACAATATCTCGGAAAAAGAAGCGAAAAAGAACTTCGAGAGCTATGCTAAGACCATCCACAAGGAGAAAGCCGTAAAAGTAAAAGCTCTCTCATTGAAGAAGAACAAGAAAAACGGGAGAAACCTATATTACGAAGTTATATTCGAAAACGACAAAGGAACGGGATTCTCCCTATTATCGGCAGATGAACGTGTAGACAAGCTACTTTGTTACTCAGAAAACGGGTCTATATCGGACACCTCGTTTAACAAGAGCTTGAAATACTGCCTAGAGCTAGTCGAATTGTATGTGGAGGAGCAAACTCAAAAAGAATTAGACATAGAAAGTCTGGCTTCTTCGGCTAATCAAAAGATAAAAGCGGCAAATAAAGGCAAGGTAATCACCAAAGCGCTCCCGCCATTTGACCCCGACGACCCGAACAGCCCTTGGAGTTATGACCGGACAGACGTAAAAAACGAAGTCACCGAAAGGATCAAGCTAGTTCCCGGAGGATGGCATCAAGAAAGTCCGTTCAATGACTTACTGCCATTGCTTCCTCCAGATTATACAGATAGAGCCTATGTGGGTTGTGGTATGATAGCCGTCTCGCAAATCATGGCATATCACAAAAAGCCCTACAGCAATTATATCACGGCGGCGATGTGGCCTACAATGATTGATAATAGATATACATCCGTAGAGCTAAAGCGCCTTATGCTTGATTTGTTTAATACGATGAACACAGGATATGATGGGCATGGGACAAGTAGCACTATATCCAAAGCCAGAGACTTCCTAAACAATAATGGCTATACCGCCGGATCCGCTCAAGATTATACATTTGACAGAGCTTGGAGCGCATTAAGCTATGGCCCTACATATGTAATGGGAATAAAAGCTGATGATGAAGGCCATGCTTGGGTAATCGATGGGGTACGAATCACGAAAACTACCAGTACCGATATCTATACCATTACATATAACGGGAAAGTGTTTGAAGCTTCCGGCAATTCTTCCATCACTTCCTTTCGAACTGTCCGGTATGATTGGGGAGGAAGAACCTTGAGTGACAATGGTTGGTTTACCAGCGGTATTTTCGAAAAGCCATCTACTGGAAGCAATTACAATCGGAATAATAAGATAATCAGTTATATTTATTAACCCTTTTAGATATAGAGTCCTATGAGAAGTATATTTTTTCTATGCTGCGTAGCGCTAGCCGGCCTCTGCGCCTGTGAATCGGAACCACAAGAAGGTCAAATCTCTTGTGTAGAGGATATAGTTATACAAATCGTACTGACAGACCCGGAGCTGAACGATCGCCTGAACCCGGGATCCCCTAGCTTCCTTGGAGAAGAGTATACCCAAGGAATAGAAGTCATGTATCGGTATAAAGATCAAAAATTAACCCTTCCCCTACTTTGGCCCCTCCAGACACACGGAGGAGCCATCCTAGGAGAATGGAGCACGATCTATCCACCGTATAAGGATGATGAAGTATATGGAATGGTAAATCAAAATACGATGGGATACTATTACATCGAAGCATCCCCTTTCGTGACGGAAGGAAATAGGGATATCGCCTATACCTATATCCAGTATCCCGACGGAAACGAGGATGAGATAAAAGTACAGCTATACAGGACTTCATCCTTGCTCCTTATGGATCAGATCTGGATCAACGGAGAACTAGTTTATTCCATGCATCCTAAGGAAGGCTCCCTAAGCACGAAGCAGTATTACAACCCGGAATATTATCCGTTCCTCGTCCCAACGCTGGACGACGATGGCAAGCAGATCGGGGATCTGGTGCAGCCCGAGGGCGGCACCAGTATCATCGTGATCAAGAAGAAATGATTTATCGCGAGGCCCGGCCACCACGGTTGGGCCCCGCTGAAATTTTTAAATTCCATCTCGCGCCTAACGCAAGCCCGATTTAAACTTTTAAATTCCATCTCGCGCCTAACGCAAGCCTGATTTAAACTTTTAAATTCCATCTCGCGCCCGACGCAAGCCCGATTTAAACTTTTAAATCCACCCCGCACCGGATGTAAGCCCGATTTTAAAAAAACAATGCCGCTCTTGATCGATACATCCGGAAATCTTCTTACATTAGCACAATTAAATCATATATATCTATCCAACTAAAAATTTTCAGACATGGCAAAAATCACGAAAGTAAAGAGCGCATATTTAGAAAGATTGAACAACGCCGAGTACCGAACCTTCATGGCCCGCTACGGGAACCTGCTCGCGGGTGGCGGAAGCGACTCGGAATCGCCCGACGAGATCAGCTTCGATCCGAACGACCCGCTGGGCATCCCCCAAGAAGTTCGTACAGCTTTCACCGCCGATTTCGCCCTATTGACCGACGCCGTGAACCAATCCTCGGCCAGCGAGGAGACCGCGCAGATGTCCACCCTCGACAAGGAGAGGGATGATCTCTTGATCTTCATTACTTCCACCATTACCCAAATGACGAAAAGCCCGCTGGCGGCGCAACGCACGGCGGCCGAGAAGCTATACCTTCCCGTGAAGCCCTACATCGGAGCCGCGCGCCTCGCCAACTTGCAGGAGACGGCCGCCATCGAGGGCTTGCTGGTAGACCTCGACAAGGACGGCATGCCCGAGGCGCTGGCGGCGCTCACCCTCACCGAGGTAGTGGCCTCGCTGAAGGAGAAGAACCAGCAATACGCAGCCTTGACCGAGCAGCGCACCAACGCGCAAGCCGACAACCCCATCGAGAGCGCCAAGAAGATCCGCCTCCGCATGGACGAGGAATACGACGAGATGACCACCTACGCCTTCGCCCAGAGCGTGGTGAAGCCAACGGCTACGACCGCCACCTTCATCAACCGCCTCAACACCCTCATCGACGAGACCAACGCCCTCTACAACCAACGCATCGCACAAGCGAGGGCCGCCGCCGCCAAGAAGCAAGCGGATAGCGAATCGCCGTCAGAGATATAAAGCCGTGAGGCCCTCATGTTTTTTAGATTTAAGAATGATGGGGCTCCCCTCCCTCCAAGGAGGGGATGCCCCATTGATTAATGATTATTAATAGCCTCTCCCCCCTCCCTCCCACGAAAAAAACATACCTTTGCCAACTGTATTATCCGTGAAGGAATAACGAGACATTTACATGATAAGATCTATTCGCTATATCACTTTGCTAGTCCTGTTACAATTCGTGACCGGCATTTCCGTCCTATACGCCCAGAGCATAACTTCCGCGTCCGGAATCGTGAGAGACTCCGTAAGCGGGGAACCCCTATCCTACGTATCCGTCATGTTCGAAAACTCGACGATCGGGGCGATGACCGACGATGACGGGGCTTTCAGCCTCCAGAACGACAAAGGGCTTACCCGGCTGGTCGTATCCTCGCTTGGATATGACAATAAGGTCGTAAACCTAAAGGCCGGGCAAAAGAACGACAATCTGGATATATTATTAAGCCCCACCTCCTTCCAGATCGCGGAGGTAGAGGTGAGGCCTACCAAGGAGAGATACTCCCGCAAGGACAACCCCGCCGTGGAACTGATCAAGAAAGTCATAGAGCATAAGAACGACAACCGCATCGAGGCGAAGGACGAGTACCAAAGCGAGGTGTACGAGAAGCTCAGCATGTCGCTGGACGACTTCAACCCCAATCTCGAGAAGAATAAGTTCCTGAAGAAATTCAAGTTCATCAAGAACTATCTGGATACCTCGGAGTTCAACGGGAAACCGATCCTGACGATCTCCGTCCGTGAGACGATCTCCGACCAATACTACCGCAAACATCCCAAGGCGGAGAAGACGATCACCAAGGCCAAGCGCCAGCAGGGTATCGACAAGACATTGGACGATGGAGGCGCCATCACCGCCAACCTTGAGGAGATATTCAAGGGCGTCAATATCTTCGACAACAATATCAATATCTTGTTGAACCGTTTCGTGAGCCCGTTATCTTCCACGCTGGCCGTCTCCTATTACAAATATTATATCATGGATACGGTGGACGTAGCCGGAGATAAATGTGTGGATCTCGCCTTCGTGCCCGTAAACAGCCAGAGCTACGGCTTCACGGGCCGCTTGTACATCACGCTGGACGGTAATTACGCCGTCAAGAAATTCCTCTTGAACACCCCGGCGAACATCAACCTCAACTGGGTGGACAAGCTCCGGATCGAACAAGAGTTCAAGCGGATGCCGGATAGTACTTGGGTGCTCGCCAACGAGAATACCTACGTTAATTTCTATATCGTAAAAGGGGCGCAACAGCTCTATGCCCACCAGCTAAGGAATTTCGATAAGTATCAGTTCGACGTGCAGAACGCCGACTCGATCTTCGGCCTTCTCGGTCCGATCCATGAGCTGCCCGAAGCCACCGCCCAGACCGACACCTTCTGGATACACAACCGCCATGTCCCCTTGAAAGAGAAAGAGAGCGCCTTGGACGACTTGCTGGCGCAACTCCGCAAGGTACCGGCTTTCAACGTGATCATCAAGACCGCCGAGATATTGATCACCGGTTATATCCCGACCACGGCGGACAAGGATAAGAGCAAGTTCGATTTCGGACCGATGAATACCACTTTCAGCGCCAACCATCTGGAGGGCTTCCGCATGCGTGTGGGAGGTATGACGACGGCAAACCTCAACCCGCACTGGTTCGGTAGCGGTTATCTAGCCTATGGCGTAAACGACCGTAAGCTAAAGTATAACGCCAAGCTGACGTATAGCGTGAACAAGAAGAAATATCACGAGGGAGAAAGCCCGGTGAACAATATCTCCGCTATCCAAGAGTACGACGTATATACGCCCGGTCAAGACTTCCTCTTCACCAGCAAGGATAATATGTTCGTGGCATGGAAGGTGGGCGAGCCCGTCACCATGATGCAATACATCCGCAAGACCATGCTCCAGTACCAGAAGGAATGGCTGAATGGCCTGACCCTTACCACTTGGGCACGTAACGAGAACAACGAGGCGGCCGGAACGCTCCGCTACGACCGTTACAACGCCGACGGGACATTGACGAACTTAAAGAGTTTCACCAACACGGAGCTAGGGGCCCAGCTTCGTTTCGCCCCGGGCGAGCGTGCCTATAACGGACGAGAGGGTAAGAACTCTCTTTTCAACCTCTCAAAAGACGCTCCCGTATTCAAGCTATCCCATCAGATGGGATTGAAGAACGTGTTGGGGGGCGACTTCAACTACAACCATACGGAGATCAGCGCCGAGAAACGGATCTGGCTCTCTTCCTTCGGACATATCGACGCCTTGGTGACAGCGGGCAAGGTATGGGACAAGGTCCCTTTCCCCTTGCTCATCATGCCGAATACCAACCAGTCCATCACGATCCAGCCGCAAGCCTTCAACATGATGCGTGCGCTGGAGTTCGTAAGCGACCAGTATGTTTCGTTCTACTTCACGTATTATATGAAGGGATGGATCTTAAACCGTATTCCCGGCGTGAAGTGGCTACGTTTGCGTGAGGTGATATCGTTCAGCGGTTTCTACGGAGGACTGACCGATAAGAATAACCCGGCCTTGGACCCGACGGGACTATACCGCTTCCCCGAGGGAACCTCGCCGATGGGCCGTACACCTTACCTGGAGGCCAGCGTAGGTCTGGAGAACATCTTCAAGATATTACGGATCGATTATTACCGCCGGTTGACGTATCTGGACCAACCGAATATCAAGAAGGGGGGCGTGCGTATAGCGCTGCGGTTCTCCTTCTAAGAGTTGACAGTTGAGAATTGACAGTTGACAGTTAAATGTAGGAGAGATAAGAAAATGGGGGAGTTGGAACGCAGACCGAACGCATGGGCATTGACGCCGCTGGTGGTATTCTTATTGACTTATTTGGTGATATCTATCGTGGCGGGAGATTTCTATAAGATGCCGATAACGGTAGCCTTCGTCATCTCCTCGATCGTAGCGATAGCGATCTCCAAGGGAGGCAAATTAAGCAACCGTATCGAGCAGTTCTGCCGGGGGGCGGCCAATAGCAATATCATGCTGATGGTATTGATCTTCATCCTCGCCGGGGCGTTCGCGCAGACCGCCAAGGCGATGGGTGCCGTAGACGCTACCGTGAATCTGGCGATGTCCATCCTGCCCGGTAACCTGTTGGCGGCCGGAATCTTCTTGGCCGCTTGTTTCATATCCATCTCGGTAGGTACGTCGGTGGGCACGATCGTGGCCTTGGCCCCGGTAGCCGTCGGTATAGCGGACAAGACGGGGATGCCGGACGCCCTTATGCTAGGTGTCGTGGTGAGCGGCGCCATGTTCGGCGATAACCTGTCGTTCATATCCGATACGACCATCGTAGCTACCCGCACGCAGGGTTGCCAGATGTCCGATAAGTTCAAGGTGAATATCCGTATCGCCCTCCCGATAGCGATCCTGACCGGATTGATATACGTGCTGGTGGGAAGCGGCGTGGAGAACGCTTACGCCCCGGCCCCGATCGAATGGGTCAAGGTGATCCCTTATCTGGTGGTGTTGGTAACCGCCGTTTGCGGGATCAATGTCATGCTGGTGCTATTCATCGGGATCGTCCTGTCCGGTATAGTAGGTTTGTGGACCGGTAGCTTCGATATCTGGGGCTGGAACGCCTCCATGGGATTAGGTATCACCAATATGGGCGAGCTGATTATCGTGACGCTTCTGGCAGGAGGCATGTTGGAGATGATCCGCTATAACGGGGGTATCGACTGGATCATCCGCAAGCTTACCTCCCGCATCCATTCCTCCAAGGGGGCCGAGATGAGCATAGCGGCCTTGGTGAGCTTCGCCAACCTTTGCACGGCCAACAATACGATCGCCCTCATCATGGCCGGCCCGATCGCCAAGGATATAGCGGACCGGTTCAAGATAGATCCCCGCCGCAGCGCCAGCCTATTGGATATCTTCTCTTGCTTCATACAGGGAATCATCCCCTACGGCGCCCAGATGTTGATGGCCGCCGGACTCGGGCATGTCTCCCCTATCGAGATCATGCAATATCTTTACTACCCATATCTATTGGGAGCAGGCGCCTTATTGGCGATCGCATTCAATTATCCGAGGAAATATACGGTAAATTAAATGGATAAACATTATCTTTGCTCACAGTACTCATTTAAAGAATAAGGAGGATCCGTATGACAACGATGGAATTAAGGGCAGACATCTTCGAGAATCTTAATTTCCTGCTAGATAACGAAGAGGCGATGACACAGCTGAAAAAATATCTGTGCCAGCTGCGAAATAAAGTCGAACGGGACAGCCCTTGTAAATATGACGTTGGCGAATTGACACAACGTGTACGCCAAGGTGTACAAGATGCCCGCCAAGGCCTAGGACAAAGTCACGACGACCTAGTAAAAGAAGCCGAAACATGGTAAAAATAAAATTAATTTACTTCCACGAGAAAGATACCTGTCATATCGTTGCGGTTTGGGATTGCCGTAATAATCCCAAACTATTACAAGATAAGCTTGGAGAAGAATAAATAAGACGTACAGATCCTCTATGTGAAAACACAATAGTATTCAAAGCAAAAAGACTATTGTGTCCGGGATTGAATACTATTGTGTTCGCTGATGAATATTACTGTGTTCAAGTAGAAACACTGTAGTGCTTGGGAGCGATGGGAATACGGCAATCGGATTAGCCGAACAAATCCAGCGTAAGCTGCTTCTTTGCGGCTTCCAGTTTACGAAGATGCCGCTTGCCTTGAGGGGTGACGATCTCCATCTTATCGAAACGGGTACGTATCACCGTAGTCACGGTATAGCTCACGTTGACCACCTCTCCTAGCTCCGACAGACGGCGGACGATCTCCAAGACGCAATCGATGCACATGCCGCTCGTGAACGAGATCTTATCCTCGAACATCTGTTTCTTAAAATCCTCATCTTGCATATAGAAATCGATCGTCTCGCCTCCCTTGTTGTAAATACCTTTCCAGCGATATTTACTGTCTTTCAGTACCGGCGAGATGATCTCTATCGTGGCCTTATTATCCTTGACAGTAGGCAGATCGTCGCTACGCAAGATAAAATAATCGAACTGGTCCCGCTTCACCTCCAGCGAACCGGAACGGCTACGATCCTTCTCGTTCAACTCACGTACCGAGATTTTCGTCACCTTCGGATACCCTTTCAAAGCCTCGTAGAAATTAGACTTACACTTACAGAAACGGGGCGAGGCGTTCAACAGGTCGATCAAGCGGTGTGAAGGCGTAGCCCCCGGAGTCTTCAGTCGTAGTTCACGGCGTAACTTGGACAGCTCACGCTGCATCTCCTCCTCGTCCGCCGGCGTACGGTCCATCAGCGGTTGTCCACCCACCGACAAGGAGGGACGGGTCAATATCTGCATCACCAAGTTCAACACGATAGAGATAGAGCGGCTACTCTCCCCGGCCACGCCCAGCTTCTCACGGAAACCACCCTCCTTATCGTAAGGCTCGTTGTAAACCGTCAGCTTCACGTCCAGCATATCCGCCAAGGAACGTATCAGCGTAAGAATCTCCTTCTCACACCGGTGCTTGGTCATGGCATCCATATAATTGGATTTATTATTAAAGGAATAACGTATCTCCAGCTTATTCGCAAATTTTAGAATAGAGTCACTCATTTGTTTCTAGTTTTTCGGTTCTTCTTTCGGTTTACGATCAAAAAACGGGTTCTTCGACGAGGCGCTGACCGGTATCGCCATCACGCATTTACAGTCTTCCAACAGCCCCAATCGCTGGGCCGCCAAGCCGGCGCTGAACATGACACGGGTATCCACACGCAAGTCCGCCGCCGTAGCGCAAGCCGAGCCGATTGCGATACCCAGATCGACGGAATTAATAGCGCACGGAACCAAATCCGGCTTCTCCACGCAGGTATCGAAACCGCAATGGGCGCAGTTCAAGCCTTGTACTTTCTGGGAGGTACCGATAATCACCACGGCGTCGGCACTCTTTATATTCTCGGCGTCACGAAGCAGGAACTTGAATCCGGTCTCGGCCGCTATCCGGATCATCTCATCGGACAGGCGCAAGATATCCCCATCCGTCACCATCGCTATCTCTATGATATCAATACCCTTGCCTTTAGGAGCCGTGCGAGCGGCTGTCATCATGCGGCGTGCGGCCTGTAACACAAGCTCATGCCTGATTTCTCTTTCGTTCTGTATCATATCCTTCTAAATTCAATGAAACAAAATTAAGCAAAATATACGAAACCAAGGCAAACACATGAGGATAGAATTCATAATTCAAGATTAGTCATTCGGTCCGTGGCCTTAAAGGGATAAGCCGGGTATTCATAAATACTGAAACGAGGCTCGGTCTCTCCCTCGCAATAATTCCAGATCGTACGGTACTCATTGACATCCTCGCCTATCTCCTTCAATTGCCTAAGGTAAGCGGCCACGGATTTATTCTCCACGATATAGACCTCACCCATTTGATCGATAATCGGGCTATGCCGACGGCTCCCGTCGTGATCGAACTTAAGAATCCGCTTTCCCTCGGAAGTCAGTCCAATGGTATGGAAAGTCATGCTCTTACCAATAGCGGGCAAGTTCAACACGTTACGATCCGTCCCGGCGAACAGCAACCCGTTCTCCTTCAGGAAACGAACCAAGCACTTGCCTAAAGGACGCTGGTTACGGATCATATCATACAACTCCGCCTGTTTCTCCTCCGGCACCTGCCCGAAGATCTTCTCCTCACGAGCCTCTTGCAACGAGCGGCTATTCGGGGTATAAACCGCATAATTCTCCCGGAATCCCTTCACGGAGAACGTATAATAGCAAACCACCCCAAGGGCGTTTAAGGTCTGCCGTAATTTCGCCGTATGCCCCCTACGGGAAGCCGAGACCGTATAAACCAACTGATTCGTGATCGTCCAGCCCGCCGCCAAGATCGCCTCGATAGCGTGCCTCGCCTCCGGTGTCACCTCCAGTGGAGACTGGAAATGCGTTTGTATATAGAACTGGCTCACACCGATAGCGGAAGCCTTCTCCTTGAACTCCCTCAATATACCGACCAACTCGTCGGTCACACGCAGCGGAAGATAAGCCAGCAACCGGGAACCTAGCCGTACCCGTTGCAGCTCGGCGTACTTCTCGCCCTCCGAACGGCTCTCGTTCGCCTTCCGTTTCCGCACCGCCATCTTATATACCGCCTCCAATATCTTACGCAAGGTAGCGTTCTGGCTCATCAAGGCATCCCCGCCCGTTATCAGGATATCCCGTAGCTGGGCGTCTTCCTCGAAATAACGCATCAGACGACGTAACTTCCGGTCCCAACTCTCCTTAGGCTTCAGGGCCTCGAAATCGAAATTCAACCGCTCGCTCTGGAAATCATACATGCGCTGGCAAGAAGCGCACAATCCACCGCAGGCACGCCCCATCGAATCGGGGATCAAGATCGCCACCTCCGGATACCTCCGGTGTATATTATGTCCCTCCGGCAATAGCCAACCCGCCGCATTCGGCTCATCGGCAACGACCATGTCTTCCTTTTCCCACGCCTTAATGCTTCCATACGTATCTACCAGCTCGTTCGAGTACATGATGTACGATCGCACCGTAGCGTCGTCATACCCCTCATGTTCTATATTTAATAGGGAAAGATAATAAGGAGTCACAAAAAAGGGCATCCCCTTCTTTTTGGCACGGGCCAATAAGCTCATCGTCTCGTCCGACAGGGAATATCCCAAAAAGAAGTTCAATTCCGTAGGACTCTTGATCGCCATCGACAAATGGAAACGAGCGGTATTCCACCATTCACGTACCCGGGCCTCTTTCTCCTCATAGGAGATGCCCTCGGCGAACTGAAAACGTGACGAAGGGCTATGGCGTCTTTCTATCTTCTTGATCAAGCAAGAGATGATACGCTCCTTGTTCCTCTCACGGATAGCGATTACCTCCGGGTCAAGCCCGGTCGGCCAACGGCTCATCTGCCTTTTCACCAATGCCCGGTCCGGTAGGATCTCAACCGGATATTCCAATAAATCAAACTGATGGTATAGGTCAATGAATAAATCAGGAGAGACCTCATTTTCCAAATGGCCGATCAGGAACTGCCAAAGATAAGTGACCGTCCGCACCGGAAGACGCTCGCCCGTAGACAGCTCGTCCACGAAAGTATCATCATGCTCAATCAAAAGAAGGATACGTCTCGCCACCGCCATTCCTACGTTTTCTTGGGTACTTTCCTTTTCCGTGAGCCGGGATAAAATAAGAGAACGCAAAGCATCCTTAAAATACTTTGCGTTCTCACTTTCTTCCGCTAAGGTCACCAACCAAGGGAAGCTCTGATTATATACTTTTTTTAGTTTAGAAATGTCGGATACAAGATGTTCTTTTTTTATCATAAGCATGTCATTTTTGTAGATTAGAATACATTTGTAAAGCGCCCTCTTGACGATTTTCTACAAAAATAACAAAAAATACGGCAAAATGCCGTTTATACAAATCTAAAACATCTTAATAAATCCTTACCATACGATCGACGGACAATACTGCGATATCGTATTTTTCAATACCTTTAGATTGATCGGCTTCGTGATAAAACCGGAAGCCCCGGCTTCTTTAGCGGCTTCCATATCAGAGTCGAATACATAAGCCGACTGCATGATTACGGGGATATCTTTCGATAGCTTACGGATTTCTTTCAAAGACTCGATACCCGTCATCTCAGGCATCTTTATATCCATCAAGATCAAGTCCACCTCGTTTTCCTTAAAGAGAGCCAAAGCTTCCAAACCAGTTTTAGCACGGATCAAATTACAATATTTATGTAAAATGGTCTTCAGAAGTAAATAATTACTTTCCTCATCCTCCGCGATTAGCAACGTGGGCTTTCCTCCACTCAAATCATTTTTCACATCCATATATATAACGTTTTATTCTTTTAATCAAAATCAAATAAACTCTGATGAAGCAAAGATAAAACAAATATTAGAAAGTAGACATAAAATTCAAGGAGATATGAGTATTCGGGGAAGTTCTTTTTCCACCCATGCTAGAAAGTTACGTCTATACCTCCCATAAATATCGCCTTCGGCATCGGGAATCCTTCGTTGATGGAATAACGGGTAGCCGTTAAATTCTCTCCTTTGACAAATAGATTCAAGCCTTTATCACGTGTACCGAAACGGTAGGCTGCCTTCGCATTCAGAACCGTGTAATCCTCTTTCACCTTGTCCGCCGTATTGATATAAAGGTCGAAAATGGATTGTACGTTCACGTTGAAAGTGAAACGTCCCGGGGCATACATCACGCCAGCGAAAAACTTATGCGCCGGAGCCGCCAGCAGGGCCTTGCTCGTATGCAAATAGCTATAGTTCATATCGAGGCTTAAATTCTTGAGAATCTGGTAGCGGGAATCGAACTCGATACCTTTATTGGTAAAAGTACCCGTATTGACATTCTTAGGGCGTCCGTCTATACGTGTCGTCTCGATCATATCTTGCCCGTCGATAAAAAAGGCGGTCAACTCCGTAAACAAGTTGCCATCCAAGAATGTCTGTCCGATGGATACCTCGTAGTTCATCATGCGCTCCGGTTTCAAATCTGGGTTCTGAGGCGGGAACATGTACATCTCCCGTATATTCGGACTCCGGAAGCCTTTCGACAAAGAAGCCTTTATCACGTTTCCCTCGAACGGACGTACCGTGAAGCCGGCCTGCGGAATCCACTCGCCGCCGAAGATACTGTTATGCTCATAACGAACCCCGGCGTTCAAACTTACCTTGTCAAATAGATCCTGCTGCATGATAACGTATCCGGCTACCTCGTTTACGGTCTTATTCACCAACTCATTCTGGTTGCCATTGATACTATCCTGCCATGCGTTACCACCCCAGTTCTTGTAATCGATACCGACCGTAAAACTATTCCCTTTCACCAAGCGGAAAGACTGATAAAGCAAGAAACCGGCGTTATGATCGTCCGAATAAAACAGATAAGGATTAGGCGTCCCGCCCGGATTATACCCATCATCAATCCTATGATGGCCCCAGTTGTAGAAAGCACGAAGGGCACCACTTGTCTTCCCGTAATTATTTTCTAAAGCGAAGGAGGTAGTACCTCGCAGGATATTCATTATATTATCGATAAGCGGATTTGTTATCTCTCCCGGGTTCTGGTTCTTGAACTTAGCTAAGCTTACGTCTCCCGTCACCTTATAATGATCATCAATCTTATATCCTAACTTAGCGAAACCATTCGTGATATGAAACTTCGAATCCGGACGATGTCCATCCGTGCGGTCATGATTCAATGAGATATAACTACTAAAGTTACCGATATTGTACCCATTATTAATCATATACTTCTGGGTGTTATACGAGCCGTACATGATACGGGCTTGTGTACGTCGTCCCGGCTGATTATGCTGGCGGGTAATGATATTCACGACACCTCCCATAGCGTTCGAACCGTATAATAAGGCACCCGGACCACGGATCACCTCCACCCTTTCCACGTCCGAAGCCACATAGGTATCCGGAAGCGAATGGCCGAATATACCGGCCCATTGAGGCTGTCCGTCGAACAACATCAAGACCTTATTACCCTGTCCGACACCCCGGATATTAACCGTCCCGGCCGCTCCCTCGGAAACGCCGAAACCTGTAATCCCTTTTTCCGTGACAAACAGCCCGGGTACTCGCTCCGACAATACGGGAAGCAACGCCGATTCACTGCTAGCCTCAATCTCCTCCCGTTCGATGACCGAGATAGATAATGGCACACTGTTCCGGTTCACATGGATCTTGTTGGCGGAAACCACCACCCCTTTCAAATTGATCAGACTGTCAATCTCTGCCGGATCTATCGCAAACGCCATGGAGCCTATCAACAGTCCGGAAACTAGTAAAAGTTCTTTTCTCATATACTACTTACATCTATAATATTTATCATTTTAAACATCCCGTAGTGGCACGTTTACCAAAAAACGTGTTACCAAGCCCGCAAAAAAAAGCATTAATCCGCCCGGCTCATCACCAACTTACCATGCTTAATGCCTTTGATTGTCGTCAACTTATCCGACAATTCTGTCAAGCGGTGAGCCGTTCCCATCACCGTCACTATATGCAAGCAAAAATTCTGATTGATATAATACTGGGAAGACGACAAAATCACATCCTTATAATTTTGTTGGATACCCGTGATTTTCAATGAGATCTCTTTCTTGACTTGGTCATACATGATCACGATCGTCCCGGCTACGATATGGTTGCATTGCCATTTACGTTCGGCTACATTCTTCTCTATCAGAAAACGAATCGCCTGCGAACGATTGGCGAAACCATTCTCATTCACATATTGATCCAATGATTCCAACAGATTGTCTTCCAAAGAGACACCAAAACGTTTTAAAGACATAAAACCCTTTTTTTATAATTTTCGATGTCAAAGGTAGTATTTTTTAGGGGAATCTCGGTATTATATTGGCAGGAAGAGGAAAAATTAGTCGTTAATCACGAAAATTCACTCCGGTATCCCACCATAAACGAGTACCTCCGGTATCCGGACCTCCCAGATACTCACACAAGGCGGAATACTGAGCCGGGTTACCGGAAATAATGCTAACCGGGAAATTCAAGCGACGAATCATCGTTCGCGTATCGATCTTTCCATTGCTTTTATTCACCAAAACCGGGAACAAACGAGGATAACCGGTACGCCTCTGCTCCGCCCAAGCCTCACAGCCCTCGGGGTAACAAGCGATCCATTTTTGGGTAATAATCTTCTCCAGCTTGGTCTCCCTAGAGGCTTCTTCATCCCATGCCGGAGACACCAAGCAAAGCGCCTTCGCCGAATACTCGGGAGTAAACGTATCCACGAAATCGGCGGCTACATGATCACTCCGCAAATAAGCATTGGCCTCTCCTACCCTCCATTGGCTGAACGATGATCGTACGCCTTGCTCATAGCAAGTCCCGGCGTCCTCCCCGGACCAGCCCCGCAAGGCTGCCTCCGCACGTAAGAACCAAACTTCCGCGGGCGTCATTAAGATAGCGTCCGTTTTCTGGGTAATCGTGCTTCTCGAATGCTCACTATAGCGGGAATGATTAAATCCTGTCCCTTGCCGGATTCCCCGGTACTCCCCGGAATATCCCTGTCCGGTAGCAGGCTCAAAATAACGAGATAACCGAGGGTCTTTATATCCCTTAAGGATCGATTCCATATTAGCGTTCATAAAAACCTCTCCCCACGCCTTATTGATCTCCCCTAGCGGATTCGAGTAGCCGGTTCCGGCGGTAGAAACTGCGACGACCTCATAAGCCTCCTCCAACAAACCGGCTGGATGTGTCAGCGACTTATGCGCCTCATCCCTCGCCTTATCAGGCTCGGCCATAGCGATACGAATCGCCAAGCGCAAACGTAATGAGTTGGCGAAACGCATCCATTCCCCAAACGTCCTGTAATTCGCCGGCATAATCATATCGAAACGAGAAAAGGTTTCCTCTCCATCATATTCAGACAGCAGGTGAATAGCCTCCCCCAAATCCCGGAAAAAAGCATAATAAGCGTCTTTCTGGGAATCCGGCATTACCCCGGCATCCGACTCCCCGAACTTCGTATACACGATCGGGCCATAATAATCCGAGATCCGATGCATGACCTCTACTTTCAGTATTTTAGCGATCGCATAGAAAGCCGGATATTTATCACGGGAATGATCTTCCGTCTGCTTTATCTCCGTCATGATATATCCATACGTATTATCCCACATCGTGCCATTCCAGCCATCCTGCAAATTATAGACCGTATTTCCCAATCCGGCGTTGAAGGGTTTAAAATCATGCATATAACCGGAAAACATATCCGCGTTCAGATTTTGCATCGTCTGGAAATGCCAGTTCTTGCCACTCCCCCAATCATAATTAAAATAAATCCCCATCTGGACTACCTTTAGCCAGACACCGAACGTATTATAATCATACGTTTTCTGCTCATCGGTAAAACCCGTATTATCGGTATTATACTCCTCGAATTTACCCGTACAGGAAAAAAGGAGTAATACGGCCAACAGACCTGCCATCTTATTCAGAAATCTCGTCTTCATACGCTTAGAATGAAAGTTTCACATTAAAGCCGACACTTCTCGTAGTCGGTATCCCGAATATATCGATCCCTTGATTGCTATTGCTCGCCGAAAGGACGGCATCCGGATCAAATGGAGCCTTTTTATAAATAAAGAACAGATTCCGGGCGACAAAAGACAGTTCCGCCTTTTTAACAAATTGTTTCCTTCCCAACAATCTCTTCGGTAGCGTATATCCCAAAGATAACTCCCGCAAACGGATATTGGTAGCATCGTACATATAATATTCAGTCACACCGTTTCGTCCTCCCACCTGCTCATAAAATCCTTTTATGTTATAAATATGATGCCCTTCCAAATCCACATACCCCATCGTACGGGTCTCTCCGGAAACCTTACTCACTCCCGTTTGGTCAAGCACAGCCTGAGTCTGGGCCAGTACATCTCCCCCAAAATGCCCGTCAATCAAGAAATAGAACGAGAAATCCTTATACGTGAAACTATTTCCCCAACCCAATAAGAACGCCGGATTGCAATTCCCCACCTTAGCCGTATTCCCGCTGCCGATCTCTTGGGGCAAGCCGTCCCGACCATACACGATCGCGCCATATTTATCCCGCTCAAAAGCTTTCCCATAGATATCACCAAACGAGCCACCTTCCACCAAACGCATCGTATAGCTAGAGGAGAATCCTTCATCTCCTTGAATAAAGCTAGCCAAATCATCATGTAGTTTCTTTACTTCATTTTTATTCCGGGAAAAGTTGAGTGTCGTATTCCATTTAAACTGATTCGTTAAGATAGGAACCGCACCAAGCGTCAATTCCACTCCCATATTCTGTATATTTCCCGCATTCACAAAATAATACTTGTATGCGGCTCCAGCGGAAGAAGGCAAAGAGAAGAGTTGATTTTTCGTATTGGTCTTATAGAACGTAAGATCCACGTCCATACGATAATCAAAGAATTTCCATTCGGTACCTATCTCAAAAGAGCTGCTCATCTCCGGCTTCAAGGTACCGAACGGAGCCGTATCATTCGGCTGGGGAATCCCGCCCGCGGCGATATGGCCTACCGTATTGCTAACGAATAAGGGTATATCATTACCCACCTTACTCCAAGAAGCCCGTACTTTCCCAAAAGATATCAAGGATGGCATCGAGAAGGATTTAGGGATAATCCAAGAAAGACCGACTGAAGGATAGAAAAAACCTCTTGATTTACGTTCCGTAAACGCAAGGGTAGATGACCAGTCATTACGTGCGGTCACATCTAAGTAAAGGCTTTCCTTATATCCCAACTGCGCCATAGCAAAAAAGGATTGCATTTGCCGGCGCGCGTCATCCGACTCCTCAATGTAGGCACTGGACGACATGTTAATATTAGCGATCGTAAAGACATTCGGATAATACAAGGAAGCCGTTTTCGAATCCAGCCTCAACGCACTGGTGCGTGTGTCCGTTATGCTCGTACCGATAGCGGCGTTCAAGGAGAAATCATCCCAGCTTTTATTCAATTTGGCCATCAAGTCCCCATAGAGCAACGTAGTCTGGTAGGTGTAATAAATGTAACGCCCGTTCTCACCGGCGATACCCGGAGAGGTAGAAGCGTATATTTCCTGCTGATACTTATCATTCACATAATCGATATTTCCACGGCCCTGTAACGTAAGCCAATCTGTTACCTTGAAACTAGCGGAAGCCAACGCCAACACACGGGCACGTTTGTCCTCGTTTTCCGTACGGTTGACCAACCAATAAGGATTTTGCTCAAAATCAGTAATCGTAGTATACCAGTTCTGGACGTTCATATTCCGTTTCTCGTTATATACCTCAAAGTTCTCCTTATAAGGCGCCATATCCATCCCTCTAGGAAACGTGTATAAACCTTGTAACGGGTTCATATAAAATCCCCCGGCCGTAGGTTTTCCTTTGATTGTTTGGAGTATCAAGTTTACCTGCCCCTCCAAGATCAAACGATCATCAAAGAAAGAAGAACTTTCACGGAGATTAAAATTATGCTTGCTTAAATTATTCTTAGGAACGATACCCCGTGCGGTCGTATTGGCATACGAGAAATAATTTTGCACATGGCTATTCCCTGCCGTAAATATCAATGAGTTAATAGCGGTAATACCCGTCTGGAAGAAATCGCCGACAGGGTCATAGACCGGAAGAGAAGCCCAGTCTCCCCAACAAGTTTCCGCCCCTTCCATCCGTCCAAACTCATTCTGAAACTTGGGGAGACTGATCGCTTGATCGACAGTCAGCGACGAGGAGAAATGAATATTCCGTACCCCGGCCTTACCTTTTTTCGTTTTGATCAAGATCACACCGTTCGCCGCTTGTCCCCCATACAACGCAGAGGCCGAAGCCCCTTTCAAGACACTCAAACTCTCTATATCATCGGGATTTAGATTAGAGATACCATCTCCCGCATCCCGGTTGCCGGCATCGGCCGTACCTCCGATCGTTGTCAAGGCTTGCTCACTGCTAATGCTCAAGATCGGGACACCGTCTATCACATACAAAGGCTGGTTATTTCCGGACGCGGAACGACTACCTCGAATAATCACCCGGGACGAGCTACCCAGACCGGCGGAAGTCCGGTTAATCTGGAGTCCGGCCATCTTTCCGGAAAGCGTACTCATAAAATTAAAATCCTTGGCCCTTACCAATTCCCCACCTGTGATTAACTGGGTGGCATAAGGCAAGGAAGATTCTTTCTTCTCGATACCAAGAGCCGTAACGACTACCTCGTCCAAAATCTGGGCGTCATCCTCCAACTGCACATTCAATGACAATTGCCCCTCATACTCAATTTCCCGTGAACGATAACCGATATAAGAAAAAACCAAAGTAGCCTCCTCGGGAAGCTCCAAGACAAAACTGCCATCCATATCCGTAATCGTACCGTTTCTCGTTCCTTTCTCCACCACATTCACGCAAGCAATAGGCTCTCCTTTGTGGTCGGTCACGATACCTTTTACCTTACCATCCAGCTTTTGTTGCATTTGGATTATCGCCTCTTTCTTATTCAAGATGATCTGGTCATTCATGACCGTATAGACGATCTCCGTGTTCTTAAACAATAAATTTAAGATCTCGAAAACCGAACGCCCGGATAAAGGTTTACGCACTTTCTCCGATAAATTGATCACCTGAGCGTCATAAATAAAAGAATAATTGGTTTGGCTCTCGATCTCATCCAAAGCGCCTGCCAAGCTAACCGGAGCGGAGATACGAATATAGGATTCCGAACGTTCCTGTTGGGCGTCCAGCGGGAATATACATAATAATAGTAGAATGAAGATATAAATATATAATTTCATAATTTACACACACAATTTATCATGGGTAAATGTAAGAATTATTATCTAATACTATTCAATTATTACAAAAAATTCTCGTTTGGAGTACTGTTCTTCGCAGATAAGTATCTCCAAACGAGAATAACCATCAACTTCTGTTAAAGCCCAATATAATCAATCTGTCTGTCTGTTTATTTAGAAGATGTGCAATAGTTGGAATTCTTATCCCACCAAATCGGGGTCGAAACCACATCACCTTTCCCACCTAACATGGATTTGCCTTTCTCATATTCAGCAGCATTTACCAATTGCTCTTTCATCGGGTATTTCATACGTTTGATGAAATTTTGAGGATTCAAGATATTTGTATCACTATTATTGTATACAGCTTGATCTCGATAAACAGCCACATCCAAACGAGGCAAGTTCAAACGACGCTTGTCATTCCAAGCTTCCTGCGCCAAATCTGGAAGTCCGGCGATATATTTCTGCGTGATGATCTTTTCTAAAGCCGTATTGCCCGCGCCTTGTTGATCGTCATATTTCGCACTGGTACCAGCCTCATTCTTTTCCGTGGAAGCCAAATACTCCTCAACATCACCCGATACACCCCAAGTCTCGAAGGAAGCACGTACACCTGCCTCGTAAGCAGCTTTAGCATCACCGGCGACCAAATTACGGGCGAACAACTCAGCTTTCAAGAAATCAACTTCCTCAGAAAGGAACATGTCATAAGGACGAGATTTATACGGAGCACCATCCTTAATAATAAAGCCCATCTCTGCACATTGCTTAGACTGATAAATACCAGTATTCGCCTCCTCGGCTTTCGCACCGTATACCAAACCCTTCCAATCACCATTCTCAATACCCGGCTGGAACATCTTCGGGGCACGAGGGTCTACCTTAGCGGGATGTACATTCGATACCGCAACTCCGGATGTCTGGTTTACCACGCCGGCAGGCCAATCGATATTACCGATATTAGTCACTAATTTCTCAAATGACTTGGACATACAGATCGGACCGCTCCAAGTAATCTGGAACATCGTATAGTTATAGTCTTGTCCCCAAGAACCATCCGCTTTTGGAGGCATATAAGCGTTATCGGCCTTACTTGAGATCAAGCCACAAGGGGATGTCAAAGCGGCATTTGCCTCAGCGACACATTTCTCTCGATCCACCTCAGATAGACGAACAGCGAAACGAAGACGCAAGGAGTTTCCAAATTTTTTCCAAAGAGAAACGTCATTCTTATAGACCAAGTCGATACCTGCATCCGAGAATATAGGCTCAGCGCTATCGCTGAAGCTATTCAACGCCTCATCCAATTCCGTGAAATATTCATAATAGATATCCTTCACCGATTTATAAGGAGGATTATCTTCTACGGTAGCATAGGCCGGGAAAGGCATCGGACCAAACTTATCCGCAGCCTGGCTATGGATATACACACGCCAGATACGAGCGAAAGCGATCGTATTAGCATATAAGTCCTTATCTTTTTCCATCAAACTACGGATCACGATATTGATAGAGGAAATCTGTGTCAGATACGCTTGCCATGTTAAATTGTTCCACTCGTCATTTTGGATATAATTCTTAGTTGCCCAGCCACCGCCATCGATCAACATTTGAGAGTAGAAATCAATTTGCAAAGGCTTCAAGCGTTGTTCCACATCACCATCGATAATCATCCCACCACGTAGCGTAGAGGCCAATCGAGGTTCGTTCATATTGTAATTTACATCATCTGTCGGCTTATCCGGGTTCTCATTTATACCTGTCAGGTCGCAACTAGTCACACCCAGCATCATAAACGAACAAGCTGCTAATATCTTTATACTACTTTTCATAATAATTCCATTTTTAGATTTATGTTTCATTAAAATGCCAGATTAATATTGAAACCTAAGCTTCTCATAGTAGGCATAGAACCGTACTCGATACCTTGAGCGTTACCAGATGTATAAGCAGCCTCCGGGTCGAATCCCTTTGTCTTACTATAAATCATGAACAAGTTACGAGCCACGAAACTCAAGCGAGCGGAAGTAAATGGAGTTTTCGCCAACATCGTTCTCGGGAAATTATAACCCAAACTCAACTCACGTAAACGGATGTTTGTCGCATCGTACATATAAGCCTCTGTCACGTTATTGCTAGAAAGACCATTCCAATAAGCTTGAGCCGTAATGCTTTTCGTATTGGGAGTACCATCGGCCAATACCCCCGGAACAACCATACCATCACGACCATCCAACGTCATCTCTAAATTACCGGATGAAGCACCCGCACGGATAGATCCCATATACACATCACCGCCATAACGCATATCGAACATGAAGTTCAACACGAAATTCTTATATGACAAGGTATTGCTCCAACCCATCATCCATTTCGGCTGGTTGTTACCCAACAATACCATATCGTCCGTTCTCAAAGGAACACCATCGGCACCGATAATAATGTTGCCGTTATCATCCCGTTGATAAGCGTAACCGTAAATATCTCCATAGGCTCCACCCTCGTGAGCGACGATCTTCAAGAAACTTACTGATGCGTCACTAAGGATCTGCTCTTTCGTATCATCTGTCAATGAAATTACCTTGTTGATATTCTTTGACCAGTTCAACTGAGTATCCCATTGGAAACCACTCTCGGAGATATAAGGAGTAGCGTTAAACGCAACCTCTACACCCTTATTCTCAATATTACCGGCGTTGATCATCTTTTTCTTGAACCCTGTAGCGGAAGGAACATCGATCTTTAAGATCTGGTCTTTGGCGTTCTTTTTATAATACGCTACGTCGACACCAACCCTATTCTCAAACGCCTTCAACTCAAGGCCTAACTCCCAAGAGTTGATCGTCTCATTCTTTAAATTTGGATTTGCCATCCAATCCTCGTTGCTGGCATTAAAAATACCCCCTTTAATATCATAACTGATATTATAATAGTCACGCAGCATATAAGCGTCCGTATCATTACCTACCTGAGCCCAAGACGCACGGATCTTACCGAAAGAAAGAATACCCGTGTTATGCCCCATCTTATTCAACATTTGGGTGAAAATCCAGCTAACACCTACCGACGGGTAGAAATAAGAGTCATTGTCTTTCGGAAGTGTTGAAGACCAGTCGTTACGAGCGGTTAAGTCCAAATACAAATAGTCGTCCCAAGACAATGATGCCGTAGCATATAGCGAGTTGATTTGTTTACGGTTGCGAGTATACTCACCACCATGTGTCTTACCGTTGGCGATCGCATGGAAATCGGGAATCACAAACTCACCGGATGATTCCTTGTACCATGTAGAATTACGGTACATCATATTACCACCTACCGTACCTACGATACCGAATCGATCCCAGTTGCCTTTAGCAGTCAATAAGAAATCAGAGTTGATCTCGGTGAATTTCTCCATATTGGCAGTCATGCTACCGTTGTTCTCCCAATACGGGTTACCTGTCGCACGAATCGTCTCATACTGGATGGTGTAATTATCCATACCAGAGCGAAGCTTCAAGCTCAACCAATCCGTAAACGTGAAATCCAAGGCCGCGAATCCGATAAAGCGGTCTTTCTTATCCTTGTTCGTATTGCGGTAAGCGGACCAATACGGGTTATTGGCGTTGGCTCCCGTGTCGATCAGATAACCAGCGGGCTTTCCGTCCGCACGTTTCCAATCATTATCTTTATAGGCGTCATAGTCAGAGAAGCCCACACTTCGAGGCATACTTAAATAGTTAAGGAAGATATTATCCGGGTCGCCCGCTAATTTCACACGGTTGTTCGTATGCTGGCTTACATAATTGACCTTCACGTCAGCCGATAACCATTTAGACAGCTTAGCCGTAGAACGCAAGTTAATAGACGTACGATCCATTCCGCTATTCGGGACAACCCCCTTATTATCCAAGCGTGTCACACCGGCACGGAAAGTGATATCCTCGGAGCTCTTACTCAAATCCACGCTATTCGTCCAAGTGGTACCAGTGCGCAAAAAGTCCTTGTACAGATTATTATCTCTAGCCGCATAGGGATGAGATCCCATCGCCATATCCTTAGGAGAACCATCCATAACGGCACCCCAACTCGTCGCTTTATTATTATCGAAAGCGCCGTCGATACCTTGTCCGTATACATCTTGGAACTTCGGAGTTTGCATCGGGTTCTCAGCCGTGAAATTCGAATTGATACTTACGCCCCAACCTTTATTCTGGCTACCTTTCTTAGTCGTGATCATCACGACACCGTTACCTGCACGGCTACCATACAACGCCGCGGCTGCCGGGCCTTTCAATACGGACATACTCTCGATATCATCTGGGGAGATATCAGAGATACCGGAACCTTTATCCACGTTACCGTTACCCCAATAGTCATCCGTACCACCGCTAAAGTTATCGATAGGTACACCGTCCACAACAATCAACGGCTGGTTATTACCAGTAATAGAGTTATTACCACGAATCACGATACGAGAGGAACCACCGACACCGGTACCATTTTGCTTGATCTGCAAACCAGCTACCTTTCCAGCCAAAGCGTTGGCCACGTTAGCATCACGGGTTTGCGTCAGGGACTCACCTTTCAATTCAGACATAGAATATCCCAAAGCCTTTTTCTCACGCTTGATACCCAAAGCGGTTACCACGACTTCATCCAAGGCTTGCGTATCATCGACCAATTGAACCTCTATAGAAGGTTGTCCGGTAAAGACGATCTCTTGCGTATTAAAGCCGATATAGGAAACTTGTAAAGTCGCATTGTTAGGAACATCCAACTCGAAACGGCCATCCATATCCGTGATGGTACCGTTGGTAGTTCCTTTGACAATTACGTTAGCACCGATAATAGCCTCGCCCGTTTTGTCCGTAACGACACCGACTGCTTTTCGTGTCTGTTGTTGAGCGTTTAAGACTGTGACTTCATGCGTGTTCTCTGCGAAAACCATGGCCGGTACCAAACAGAATGCGCATACCCCCATGTTAATCATTAACGGAATTTTTCGAAAAAGAGAATAACTATTCCCCCTTAAAGCATTTAAGGTTACAATTTTATTCATATTTTTGTAGTGTTACTATTTATAATAAAGTTATTTGTAGCTGCGCCAACAGCTCTTCTTGACTTTTCGTACGGGAGAATACGCCAATATTCTTCCGTATGTTTTTAATCCTTATTTATTCTTTCTTCATGGGCAGACGTATTTTAGAAGGTTACACATTATTTCTCATTTTGATATTTCCACGACTGAGGTTCCCGATCCACTGTCCTTAACGGTAGGTTTATGTATCGCATACTGGATTCCCGACGCCAATTTCAGGTATTCCAATACTTGAGGCAATTGCTCGTCCTTGAAACGGGCTGTTATTATGGACTTGAGTATCTCGTTATCTTTCACCTCGAATACTACGTGATAATGACGTTCCAGCGTTTTCAATACTTTATCCATCGGATGGTTCCTGAAGATAATCTCCCCGTTCTTCCAAGCCGTGTCATATTCGGTATTCACGTCGAACACCTTGATCTTGTCAGCACCCTTTTGATACTCAGCTTTCTCGTTTGGCTTCAACATCTGTGTCATTCGCTTTCCTCCGGACACGACGTTCAACTTTACCGATCCCTCTACCAAGGTGGTCTCTATCATACTCTCGTCTTTGTAAGCGGATACATTGAAAGAAGTACCCAACACCTCTACCGAGTAATCTTTATCCGCTTTCACAATAAAAGGCTTATGGGCATTCTTCGTCACCTCGAAATATCCTTGTCCGGTTAATTCCACCGTACGGGTATCCGCATTGAAGTCCGAAGGATATCTCAATTCGCTATTGGCATTCAGCCAAACCTTAGAACCGTCAGGTAAATCGAATGCCGAAACCACCCCAGGATTCGTGCGTACGGCTAGCGTACGCACGTTCCCTTGACCCTGCTGTATGAACAAATAAGCGGATAAAAGAAAGACTGGAATGAATAACACGGCCGCAGCCCGTTGAATAACACCTAACACTTGTCTTAAAGCTAATCTTTTCTCTTTCTTATGGATTCTTGATTTAAAACGAGACAACGCCTCGTCCGGGTTCACGGTCCGCATGACTTTTAGGCGACTTGCCACTTGAGCTGTAAAATAGACCTGCTCCAACAGTTTCTCGTTTTCTAGAGAGGCGGCCCGCCAGTTTTTCACCTCCGCAGCTTCCTCCTCGGTCAACATCCCATTGATGTATCGGATCAATATGTCTTCGTTTATTTCCATTTTTTCTTGTTTCTATAATTAATACAGTTAAGACAAAAGATGTACTAAACAAAAAAACGATTTTTTTCAAGAAAATTGAATAATGGCAAAAATACCGTTCCTAAAGAAAGGCTCAACAATATCCCTCTTTCTACTGTTTTACCACAAAATGAGACTTCTAATGGTAAAGATTCTTTTAAAACGGATTTATGAGGAGCCAAGTGAGGCGGATGGTTATCGCATTCTTCTCGACAGGCTATGGCCCAGAGGACTGAAGAAAGAGGATGCGAAGTTTGACGAATGGAGAAAAGACATCACTCCATCCAAGGAGTTACGCCAATGGTTCCACGAGGATAAAGACAGGCATTGGGAAGTATTCCAAGGTCGCTACGGGATGGAGATCAAGCAGAACCCGGATTTCATTCCTTTCTTACGAGAGATCGAGAAGCATCCGGTTGTCACTTTCCTCACGGCAGCGAAGGATGTACAACATAGTCATCTACCTATATTAAAAGAAGTCATCGAGGATTTCGAAAAAAACAAATCATAAAAATAAAAAGACCTATGAAAAGTATCGTATTGCTTCGCCACGGCGAAAGTATATGGAATAAAGAGAACCGGTTCACCGGTTGGACCGATGTGGATTTGACAGAAAAAGGCGTGGCCGAAGCTTATAGGGCCGGCAACCTATTGAAAGAAAAAGGATATGTGTTCAATAAAGCCTATACCTCTTATTTAAAACGGGCCGTCAAAACCTTGAATTGTGTATTGGATCGCATGGACCAAGACTGGATCCCGGTGGAGAAGAGCTGGACGCTGAACGAGAAACATTACGGATCGCTACAAGGGTTGAACAAGAGCGAGACCGCCCAAAAGTATGGAGACGAGCAGGTCTTGATCTGGCGTCGCAGTTACGATATAGCCCCGCTTCCCCTATCGGAAGACGACCCTCGTAACCCTCGCTTCGATATCCGCTACAAAGACGTGCCGGATAAAGAGTTGCCCCGTACGGAATCCTTGAAAGATACGGTTGAGCGGATTCTCCCTTATTGGAAAGAGGTTATCTTCCCGACGCTCCGGACCGCCGACCAGATCCTTGTCGCCGCTCACGGAAACAGCTTGCGGGGAATCATCAAATATTTAAAAAACATCTCCGATGAAGAGATCGTTCATCTGAATCTCCCAACAGCCGTTCCATACGTGTTCGAGTTCGATGATGACTTAAAACTCGTGAATGATTATTTCCTTGGCGACCCGGAGGAAATCAAGAAACTCATGGAAGCCGTAGCCAACCAAGGAAAGAAAAAGTAGCGGGATTCATGCCTCTTATCCGGAATTATTCATTAAGTTTGCAACCAAACAAACTTAAACACTATTGTGGACGAGAACGCAGAACGAATTTCACTAGAACTTATCGCAGGAGACGAACAAGCGTTCGACACCGTGTACAAACAATATTACCGGGGATTGTGCGCCTTCGCCTCCCAATATGTAACAGTACCAGAATCGGAGGAGATCGTACAAGACGTGATGATGTGGCTGTGGGAAAACCGAAAATCCCTAGTAGCGGACATGTCCCTGAAATCACTCCTCTTCACGATTGTCCGCAATAAATGCCTCAATACGATCAGCCACATACAGGTTAAGCAACAAGTGCACGAGAGACTGTACGCCAAGTTCCAAGAACAATTCGAGAATCCTGATTTTTATATAGGAGAACTGATGGCCTTGGCCTCCAAGGCCATCCGGGAGCTCCCGGATGAATACCGTAAGGCATTCGAGATGAACCGTTTCGAGGAAATGACCTACAACGAGATCGCCGAGCGGACAGGCGTATCCCCCAAAACAATCGCATACCGCATCTCTCAAGCGCTCAAGATATTACGGACGAAATTAAAGGACTATATCCCTTTATTGGTATGGCTGCTTTACGAACAAACACGCTCATAACGGAGGAAGCATCCTACCGCCATGAGCGTTTTTTTAATGAGTCAAAAGACTTATTTCACGAACGGTGCTTTCAATAAATAATCCACGCAGCCTTTCACGCCCTCAAACTGGGAACGTCCGTCAGGCATACCCTCCAACTCCACGAAATAATCCTTGATTCCATTCGCGTAAGCTTGCCGGAATATATTCTCGAAATTCATCATCCCGGACTCGCCTAGAATAGCACGGTCCTTGATGTGCAATACCTTAATACGGTTCGGATATTTCTTCAACCACTCTATCGGATCTTGTTGTCCCATCACGGCCCAATAAACATCCATCTCGAAAAATACAAGCGAAGGATCAGTATTCTTCAAGAACAACTCATAGATGCAATCTCCTTTCACACGCCTTCCCAGCTTGGCCTCCGTACTACCCGGATTTACCTTGGCGAACTCCATCTCATGGTTGTGATAGCCGAAAGGAATACCGGCCGCTTTCACGATCTTACCCGCCTCGTTAAAAATCTCGCAGACGAAAGCGGTTTCCTCGGTGCTACGGGTACTCGGTTGCCCGGGCTGGATCAGGTACTTCACGCCTAGTTTGGCATGGTCATCAGCCGTCTTCTTCCAATACTCGGAGATCTGGGAGCGATTGGCCTTCGTGTACTCACGTACCGGAGGATTCACGTGGGAACTGGTGATCTTCAATCCGGCATCATCCACCATCTTCTTGAATTCCATCATGTCTACACCGCCGATCTTGCCTTCCTTGTAACCGGCCAATTCCAGATTCGTGTACCCCATTTGCTTGATCTTTTTCAATCCACCGGGTACATCCGCATAAAGTTCCTTGCCTAAAGAATAGATTTGTAAACCAACTGTCTTAGCGGCCATCGTTTCAGAAGTGACAGGTTTAGCCGCATCTGCGCTCCCGACCTTTCCGGCCATCAAGCCACCCAAGGTAAAAAGGGACGCGTTCTTTAAAAAATCTCGTCTATTTGTCATAATTATTAGAATTAAGTCAGTCCAAAGATAGAGATTATAATCTAAAAAAGACCGCATAGGATGGAAAAATCCACCTATACGGTCTACAAACGGTATACATTATATAATAAGGACTCGATTAACGACGAGGCTTGATATCCAACTTCACCGGCTTGATCATATTCTCCGGGCTTAAGATCGTATCCAATTCCTCCTTGGTCAAGATACCATGATCCAGTACCAATTGATAAACGCTAACGCCGGTCTCCAACGCCTCCTTCGCGATCTTGGTCGAGTTCTTATAGCCGATTACCGGATTCAAGGCCGTCACCACGCCGATGCTATGATGTACCTCCTCACGGCAACGATCCTCGTTAGCGACAATACCGTCCACGCAACGGGTACGCAAGGTATCGAAACCATTGATCAGCAAATCCACGGACTCGAAGCAGCATTGTGCCATCACCGGCTCCATGGCGTTCAGCTCCATCTGGGCGGCTTCCCCAGCCATGGTCACGCATAGCTCATTACCCATTACCTTATAAGCGATCTGGTTCATCACCTCCGGGATCACCGGATTCACCTTACCCGGCATGATAGACGAACCCGGCTGCATAGCAGGCAAGTTAAACTCACCCAAACCGCAACGAGGGCCGCTTGCCAACAGGCGAAGGTCATTACATATCTTATTCATCTTCACGCAAACCCGCTTCATGGCGGAAGCATAGCCTACCAAGCAAGAAGTATCCGAGGTAGCTCCTACCAAATCGGAGGAGAGACGGATATCCCATCCGGTTATCTCACGTAAAGCCGCGATACATTTCTCCGCGTATCCCGGCTCGGCACAAATACCCGTACCGATAGCGGTAGCTCCCATGTTAACCACCAAGAAATCGGCGGCGGCCTCATTCAAGTGAGCGATCTCATCCTGTAAAATGCTGGCGAAGCCATTAAAGGTCTGTCCCAACGTCATAGGTACGGCATCCTCCAACTGCGTACGTCCCATCTTGATAATTTGCGAGAACTCCTCCCCTTTCTTACGGAAAGAGGCGATCAATTCCTCCAAATGGGGAAGCAATTGAAGATGCTTAAAATACATACCGACATGGATAGCGGTCGGATATGCGTCGTTCGTGGATTGCGAGCAGTTCACATGGTCGTTCGGTGAGCAGTATTGGTATTCACCTCTCTCATGCCCCATCAATTCCAAGGCACGGTTGGCGATTACCTCATTCGCGTTCATATTTGTAGTCGTACCCGCTCCGCCTTGGATCATATCCACCGGGAACTGGTCGTGATGCTTGCCATCGATGATCTCCCCGCAAGCGGCGATGATAGCGTCTTTTTGCTCCACGGTAAGCAAGCCTAATTCAAAGTTAGCCATGGCAGCCGCCATTTTTGTTATAGCTAATCCTTTAATGAATAAAGGATATTCGCTCAAACGGAATTTACTGATCGAGAAATTCTCGATTCCTCTCAAGGTTTGAACTCCGTATAATGCTTCGGCGGGGATTTCACGAGCGCCGATCAAATCGCTCTCTATGCGAGTTTTTCCAGTTAATTTAGTATCCATATTAGAAATATTAATCGTTTTCTTATTGTTTCCGCAAAGGTAGAAACTATTATTTTGAAAGCAAATTATTCTTTGAAATAATAAAAACAAATACCAAAAACACCAATACACGTCTACGTAAGGCTCAATGAATTACAATTTGTCAACAGAGCAGTTTTAATAGACCTTCTGATCTTTTTTATCTCATTCATAAAAAAGCACGATTTTATTTGCTGTTTGTCAAAGATTCCATATATTTGCTGCCGTAATAACAAAACAGAGTCATGAGAACATTCGTAGTAAATACATATTGGTGGTGGCGCTCCGTACAACTCAAAAGGTCGTAAGGGACGAAGACTCGTATGTATATATAAGCACTACATAAAGATATAAAGAGGTCTGTCGCACTTGCGGCAGGCCTCTTTTTTTTACTTGGAAATAATAAATCATAAATCATAAATCAAAAGATGAAAACGTATCAAGTTGACAAGAAAGGTTACTATGGTGAGTTCGGCGGGGCCTATGTTCCCGAGATCCTTCATCAATGCGTGGAAGATTTACAGAACACCTATCTGCAAGTGTTGGAGAGCGATAGCTTCAAGGAAGAGTTCGATCAGTTATTGCGTGATTATGTAGGCCGCCCCTCCCCTCTTTACTTGGCCAAACGGTTGAGCGAGAAGTACGGATGCAAGATCTATTTGAAACGGGAAGACTTGAACCATACCGGAGCACATAAGATCAACAATACGATCGGCCAGATCCTCCTAGCCCGCCGCATGGGGAAGACCCGTATCATCGCCGAGACGGGTGCAGGACAGCATGGAGTGGCTACGGCTACGGTATGTGCCTTGATGAATATGGAATGTATCGTTTATATGGGGAAGACAGACGTGGAACGCCAACATGCCAACGTACAGAAGATGGAGATGCTGGGAGCTACCGTCGTGCCCGTGACCTCGGGCAACATGACCTTGAAAGACGCCACAAACGAGGCGATTCGTGACTGGTGCTGTCATCCTTCGGATACGTATTATATTATCGGTTCTACGGTAGGGCCCCATCCTTATCCGGATATGGTAGCCCGGCTGCAATCCGTTATCAGCGAGGAGATCAAGAAGCAACTGCTGGAGAAGGAAGGAAGGGATCACCCGGATTACCTGATCGCCTGCGTAGGCGGGGGAAGTAACGCAGCCGGTACGATCTATCATTTCGTGGACGACGAGCGGGTGAAGATCGTCTTGGCCGAGGCCGGCGGCAAGGGCATCCACTCCGGCATGAGCGCCGCTACGATCCAATTGGGCAAGGAGGGCATTATCCACGGGGCACGTACCTTGGTCATGCAGAACGAGGACGGGCAGATCGAGGAGCCTTATTCTGTTTCCGCCGGCTTGGATTACCCGGGCATCGGCCCGATCCACGCGAACCTCTCCGTAGAGCACCGTGCGCAAATCCTAGCTGTCGATGATGACGAGGCGTTGGATGCCGCTTTCGAGTTGACCCGTCTGGAAGGAATCATTCCGGCCTTGGAAAGCGCCCATGCCTTGGGAGCCTTGGCCAAGGTAAACTTCAAGCCGGAAGAGGTGGTGGTACTGACTGTCTCGGGCCGTGGCGATAAAGATATGGACACTTACATTAATTATAAATTGAAAATTGAAAATTGAAAATTATATGATGGATTATACCTTTAGGACAATAAGCAAGAAGGTGATGGGCGACCTTCACACTCCCGTAAGCATCTATCTGAAAGTGCGGGATATCTACCCGGAATCGGCCCTGTTGGAAAGCTCGGACTTCCACGGAAACGAGAATAGCCTTTCCTTTATAGCGCTCCGCCCCTTGGCGAGCATCGGTATCAACAACGGGGAATGCACGGCTACCTTCCCGGACGAGACCCGTGAGGTTACCCCGCTCACCGAAGACTATAACGTACCCGAGGCGATGAACGCTTTCCTCGGCCGCTTCAAGGTGGAGGGAGCGGACAAGAAGGTCTGCGGATTATTCGGCTACACGGCTTTCGATGCCGTCCGTTATTTTGAGAACATCCCGGTCATGGAAGTTCATCACGAGGAGAACGACGCCCCCGATATGCTATACATATTATATAAGTATATCCTTGTCTTCAATCATTTCAAGAACGAGCTGACCCTAGTGGAGATGCTCCAAGAGGACGAGGCTAGCCAGCTGGAAGAAATCGAGACATTGATAGAGAACCGTAACTTCGCCTCCTACAACTTCCAGACAGCGGGTCCCGAGACCTCCCCGATCACCGGCGAGGAATACAAGGCGATGGTCCGCCAAGGCATCAAGCACTGCCTCAGGGGAGATGTCTTCCAGATCGTATTGAGCCGTCGCTTCGAGCAACCGTTCAAGGGAGACGACTTCAAGGTGTACCGGGCTCTTCGCAGCATCAATCCCTCTCCTTATTTGTTCTACTTCGATTTCGGAGGTTTCCGTATCTTCGGCTCTTCCCCCGAGACGCATTGCAAGGTAACGGGCAGACACGCCAGCATCGACCCGATCGCCGGGACCGCTTTCCGTACCGGTAATATCGAGGTAGACAAACAACGTACCGAGGCCCTGCTAGCCGACCCCAAGGAGAACGCCGAGCACGTGATGCTGGTAGACCTCGCCCGCAACGACCTAAGCCGGAACGCCCACGACGTGCAAGTGGATTTCTATAAGGAGGTACAATACTACAGCCACGTCATCCACCTCGTATCCCGTGTGAGCGGCGAGATCAACGCCGATAGCGACCCGGTAAAGACCTACGTCGATACCTTCCCCGCCGGCACGTTGAGCGGTGCCCCCAAAGTACGGGCCATGCAACTGATCACCGACATCGAGCATCATAACCGGGGCGCTTACGGCGGCTGTATCGGCTTTATCGGTCTGGACGGTGATTTGAACCAAGCGATCACGATCCGTACCTTCGTCAGCCGTGGCAACGTACTTTACTATCAGGCGGGAGCCGGGATCGTGGCCAAAAGCAACGATGAGCGTGAATTACAAGAGGTAAACAATAAGCTGGGAGCCTTGAAGAAGGCGATAGACCTAGCGGAGAAATTAATCAATTGATTATCCGGTTGTAGAGACGGGGCACGCCCCGTCTCTACAACAACAACAATACATATAAAATGAAGATATTATTATTTGATAATTACGATTCCTTCACCTACAATTTGCTACATATATTGAAGGAACTGGGTGCGGACGTAGAGGTACACCGCAACGACAAGATCTCCTTGGAAGAGATAGAGCGTTTCGATAAGATCTTACTATCCCCGGGACCGGGCATCCCCGAGGAAGCCGGCATCCTCCTCCCCTTGATCCGCCGGTACGCCCCGACAAAGAGCATCCTAGGTGTCTGCCTAGGCGAGCAGGCCATCGGCGAGGCATTCGGCGCCACATTGATAAACCTTACCGACGTGCATCACGGCGTTTGCTCCGATATACGGATTGTCGCTAAAGATCCTATCTTCGAGGGACTGGAACCGGGTATACGTGTTGGGCGTTATCATTCTTGGGCGGTCTCCAAGGAAAACTTCCCGGATTGTCTGGAAATCACGGCGGTTGATACGGAAGAAGGACAGATCATGGGCTTGCGCCATCGTGAGTATGATGTACGAGGTATCCAATTCCATCCGGAATCCGTGTTGACACCCAAAGGGAAGACAATTTTAGAGAACTGGCTGAAACGCTAATTACCTCCTAAGGCACTTATAGTTTCTTCCTAACGAAACATCAGTTTCCCTATAGTGAAACTAATGTTTCTCAAGCAAGAAACATTAGTTTTCCCCTAGAGAAACAAAAGTTTTTCGATAAAGAAATATCGCAAAACTGCAATAATTTATCATTCAACACATTACAGACATGAAACAGATTTTATACAGATTATTCGAGCACCAATATCTAGGCCGGGAAGAAGCCCGGAATATCCTCCAGAACATAGCGGAGGGACGCTACAACGATTCCCAGATCGCCAGCCTGATCACCGTATTCCTGATGCGCAGTATCTCCGTAGAGGAATTGACCGGATTCCGGGAAGCTTTGCTGGAGATGCGTGTACCGGTAGATCTAAGCGAATACAAGCCGATCGATATCGTAGGTACCGGAGGCGACGGGAAAAACACGTTCAACATCAGTACCTGTTCCTGCTTCGTAGTGGCCGGTGCCGGTTACCATGTCGTAAAGCACGGTAACTACGGGGCTACCTCGGTGAGCGGTGCCAGCAACGTGATGGAGCAACACGGCGTAAAATTCACGAACGATATCGATAAGCTACGTACCTCCATGGATACCTGCCATATCGCCTACCTCCACGCCCCCTTGTTCAACCCGGCGCTGAAAGCGGTAGCTCCGGTACGGAAGAGCCTCGGCGTGCGCAGCTTCTTCAATATGCTCGGCCCGCTGGTCAACCCGGTCATGCCTACTTACCAATTGTTAGGCGTATATAACCTCCCGCTACTCCGCCTATATAATTATACGTATCAAGAGAGCGGTACCCGTTTCGCCGTGGTACATAGCTTGGACGGTTACGACGAGATCTCCCTCACGGCCGATTTCAAGGTAGCCATGCCGGAGAAAGAGAAGCTTTATACCCCGGAGATGCTCGGATTCAAACGTTGCACGGAAGCGGACCTCGACGGCGGCGAGACCCCGGAGGAAGCGGCCCGTATCTTCGACGCCGTATTAGGGAACAGGGCTACCGAGGCCCAAAAGAGCTGCGTGATCGCCAACTCCGCCTTCGCCATCCAAGTGATCTGTCCTGAGAAAAAGATCGAGACGTGTATCGCCGAGGCACGTGAATCACTGGAAAGCGGAAAAGCATTGGCTACATTCCGTAAATTTATATCTTTGAACCATTGATAAAGAAACATATCCTATGAAAAAGGACATCTTACAAGATATTATCGCCAATAAGCGCATCGAGGTAGCCCGGCAAAAACAGGCCGTAAGCTTACAGACCTTATTGGCTCTAGGTAGCGACCGTATGGAGCGTGACACACGTTCCATGCGTGCGGCGCTGGAATCATCCCCCTCCGGTATTATCGCCGAGTTCAAGCGTAAAAGCCCCTCCAAAGGCTGGCTGCATCCGGGTGCGAATATCGCCGACGTGGTGCCCGCTTACGAGGCCGGAGGCGCCTCCGCCTGCTCGATCCTTACGGACGGGGATTTCTTCGGAGGTTCCTTGGGCGACTTGCAAAAGGCCCGCAAGCTGGTGGATCTCCCGTTACTTCGCAAGGACTTCATCATCGATACCTACCAACTCTTCCAAGCCCGGGTGATAGGCGCCGACGCTGTCTTGTTGATCGCCGCCGCCCTTACAGAAGAAGAATGCCGGGTACTCGCCGAGACCGCCCATAGCCTGCAATTGGAAGTCTTGCTGGAAGTCCATAGCGAGGACGAGCTCAAATACCTGAATGCGGATATCGATATGCTCGGCGTGAACAACCGCAATCTCGGCACCTTCCATACGGACGTAAACAACTCATTCAAGTTGGTCGATAAGATGCGAGGCTTCTCCCCTCTTTTAGTGTCCGAGAGCGGAATCTCCGAGACCGATACCGTACGCCGATTGCGTGAGGCCGGTTTCCGCGGATTCCTGATCGGAGAGACCTTCATGAAAACCGAGAGGCCGGGCGATACCCTAGCCGATTTTATAGGAGGACTGGCATGATCATCAAAGTATGCGGAATGCGAGACTCCCGGAACATCCAAGAAGTCTCCGCCCTAGCCGTCAACTGGATCGGCCTCATCTTCTACGAACGCTCCCCGCGCTTCATCGGGCAAAGCCCGACGAAGCAGTGGACAGTGGACAGTGGACAATTGACAGTTAAATACCGCTTGTCGCAACTGTCAACTGTCAACTGTCAACTATCAACTAAAAAAGTGGGCGTTTTCGTCAACGCTACCATCGAGTCCATGATGGAGAAAGCCTCCGCCTACAAGCTAGACTATCTCCAACTTCACGGTAACGAATCGCCGGAAGATTGCCACACCTTGCAAAAAAGGGGCTATTCCTTGATCAAGGCTTTCCCCATCGCTACGAAAGAGGACTTCGAAAAAACAAGGGAGTATGAGGGCCGGGTGGATTATTTCCTTTTCGATACGAGATGCGAGGGCTATGGAGGCTCAGGCAAACGTTTCGATTGGTCCATCCTAACCGAGTATAAAGGAGAGACTCCCTTCTTGCTCAGCGGAGGCATCCGTCCGGAAAACGCAGAGGCGATCCGGAACTTCCGGCATCCCCGTTTCGCAGGTATCGACCTCAACAGTGGCTTCGAGATTGAGCCGGGATTGAAAGACGTCGACAAACTAAAGAATTTCATCCAACAAATTTTACATCCAGCTGTAGAGACAGGGCGTGCCCCGTCTCCCACCGTCTGATAGTATTTTTAAAATAGAATTCAAAATGAATCGCATCACAAACTTATTCCAGACCCAGAAAGACGGAATACTCTCCGTCTATTTCACCGCCGGTTATCCGAACTTAAACGATACGGCAAGCATCTTAAAAGCCTTACAGACTAAAGGTATCCACATGGTAGAAGTAGGAATCCCTTTCTCCGACCCGATGGCAGACGGCCCTGTCATCCAAGAGGCCGCCACGCAAGCGTTGCGTAACGGGATGTCACTGCATCTCTTATTCGAGCAATTGAAAGAGATCCGGAGCGAAGTACAGATCCCGATCATCTTGATGGGCTACCTGAACCCCATCATGCAATACGGTTTCGAGAAATTCTGCGAGAGTTGCATAGAGGCCGGCGTAGACGGAATGATCATCCCCGACCTGCCTTATGCCGATTATATCTCCGACTACAAGGAGATCGCCGATCGCCATGACCTAAAAATGATCATGCTGATCACCCCAGAGACCTCCGAGGAACGAATCCGGCTGATCGATGCCCATACCAGCGGGTTTATCTATATGGTATCCAGCGCAGCCACGACCGGAGCCCAACAAGACTTCAACGAGCAGAAGCAGGCCTATTTCCGTCGTATCAACGCCATGAACCTACAGAATCCCCGCTTGGTAGGTTTCGGCATCAGCAATAAAGCCACTTTCGAGGCGGCGATAGCCCATTCTTCCGGTGCCATCATCGGCAGTAAGTTCGTACAGTTACTAAAGAGCGAAGCTACTCCCGCCGAGGCGGTCGATAAGTTACTGGAAGCCCTAAAACAATAGGAACCCTATTCATGTTTACATATAAAAACAGTAAATAGTCCTATGAATAACTTCACTTTTCACAACCCAACCCGTTTATTATTCGGTAAGGGCATGATTGAGAAACTGAGTACGGCCATCCCGATGGTGCATCGCATCATGATCACCTTCGGAGGAGGTAGCGTAAAGCAAAACGGTGTGTACGACCAAGTGATCAAGGCGCTAAAGGATCGTGACTATATCGAGTTCTGGGGCATCGAGCCTAATCCCACCATCGAGACCTTGCGAGAAGCTATCCAGATAGCGAAAGGCAAGCAGGTGGATTTTCTATTGGCGGTAGGCGGTGGCTCCGTCATAGACGGGACGAAGCTAATCTCCGCCGGCATCCAGTACGACGGTGATCCTTGGGAATTGGTACAGAAAGGGTATTACTATCATACCGTGCCCATGGGTACCGTACTGACCCTGCCCGCCACGGGTTCCGAGATGAATAGCGGGGCCGTGATCTCCCGGAAAGAGACGCAAGAGAAATTCCCGTTCTACAGTAATTTCCCCGTGTTCTCGATCTTGGACCCGGAGACGACCTTCAGCCTCCCCCCGTATCAAGTGTCTTGCGGTATCGCCGATACCTTCGTCCACGTGATGGAGCAATATATGACTACGACCGACCAATCCCGCTTGATGGATCATTGGGCGGAAAGTATTTTAAGTACCTTGGTTGAGATCGCCCCGAAGATCAAGGAAGATCCGAGGAATTACGACCTGATGGCAGATTTCATGCTATCCGCCACGATGGGCTTGAACGGCTTTATCGCTATGGGCGTAACGCAGGACTGGGCTACCCATATGATCGGACACGAGCTAACCGCCCTTCACGGATTGACGCATGGAGCGACTCTAGCGATCGTCTTCCCCGGAACCTTACGCACCCTACGCAAGCAGAAAGAGGGCAAGATACTGCAATACGGCGAACGGGTATGGGGTATCAATAGTGGAACAACAGAGGAACGGGTAAGCCAAGCCATCGAGAAGACTGAGCAATTTTTCCAAAGCCTCGGTTTATCTACCCGCCTCAGCCAAGAGAAGATTGGCGATGCGACGATCACCGAGATAGAGAATCGCTTCAATGAACGAAACGCCGCCTTCGGGGAGGCGAAGAATGTAACGGGTAGCGTGGCACGGGAAATATTGGAGAGCTGTAAATAACGTACAACTTGTAGAGACGGGGCGTGCCCCGTCTCATCCCCTCAAAAGGGTATAGATTTTATCTTAACAGGACTACTACTTGGATCGGGCCATGCGCCCCGAATACCAAGGCTTGTTCAATGTCAGCAGTCTTTGAGGGACCGGACATGAAGACTCCGTAATCATAATCCATAGTGGCAGTACGGCGGTAAGCCTCATTCATCGTATGAACCAATTGAGTCTTGTCCAACAAGATCACCAAAGCGTTCGAGATAAAGTACAGACCTTTATAACGTACCTGACGGGGTAACCAGACAGCGGCATTCTCCGCCACGCCGAAACTACCCTCCACCACAGATACGTCCGTTCCGTTCAACTCCCGGGGATCGGTCAGCCCATCCGGGTTAAAGGTAGCGCAAGTAATCTCCTTCAAATTCGAGGCGATACGTTTCGCCTCCGGAAACTCACGGCGGATCACCTCATTCACATCCTCGCCGGGCTTTAACTCGATGGCCTTGCCACCCGCCCCGGCTAACACCTCCGAGAACGTAGCCAACTTATCCGCATAGGTAATCGCCTCCAACGTAAGCTCAGGCATCTCGTGGCATGTACCCGTATGACGACGGATACTCGCCAATATAGAATCTTTACTACTCATTATCTCACCTTATTATTCTTCCACATATCATTAAACGACTCCTTGGCGAAAGCCGGAAGCTCACGTCCCTTGCCCCAAGCGTTCAAGCCATTGTAGACCATGAAACGGGGCAAATGATTCACTACCGGAGCAAACTTCAACGCCGTATTGAACAATCCCGGACGTTCCATCAAGAACTTCATGCCGAAAGACATCACTTTCTTCTCCTTGCTCGCCTTACCGATCTTATCCAAATCTTGCCGCCAACGGTAAATCTGCTCGCCCAAATCGATCTTTACCGGACAAACGTTCGAGCAAGAAAGACATAAGGAGCAAGCCGATACGTTATCCGAATATTCCTCCGGATTCCTCAGCATACCCAAGTTGATCCCGATCGGTCCCGGAATGAAATACGTATACGAATAGCCACCACTCCTGCGATATACCGGACAGGTATTCATGCACTCGCCACAACGGATGCAATTCAACGTACGAATATGATCCGGTTTCGCCAAGATATCACTACGCCCGTTATCCACGATAATGATATGGAACTCTTGTCCCTCGGACGGACGGCGATAATGGGAAGTATAAGACGTGATGGGTTGCCCCGTACCCGAACGAGCCAGCAAACGAGTGAATACGCCCAATGCCTCCAGATTCGGTACGATCTTCTCCATCCCCATCGTAGCGATATGCACCTTCGGGAAGGAGGTTCCCATATCGGCGTTTCCCTCATTGGTACAAACCACGATCTCGCCCGTAGAGGCGACGGCGAAGTTAGCGCCCGTCATCGCCACGTCGGCATGCAGGAATTTCTCACGCAGATTCTTACGGGCGGCATGCGTCAGGTAGGTAGGGTCGATATTCCCTTTCTCCGTTCCCATCTCACGCTCCATCATCTCGCTGATCTGCTCCCGTTTAATATGGATCGCCGGCATCACGATATGGCTCGGGGCCAAATGCATCAATTGCAAGATACGCTCACCCAAATCGCTCTCCACCACATCGATTCCTTTCGACATCAAGAACTCATTCATATGGCATTCCTCCGTCAGCATCGATTTGCTCTTGATCAGGTTCCGGGCATCATGCTGGCGCAAGATCCGCAAGACGATCTCGTTATGCTCCTCGGCATCTTTCGCCCAATGCACGATAGCCCCGTTGGCGATCGCATTTTTCTCGAACTCCTCCAGAAGCGTGTCCAGATGGCTGTTGGAGTAAAGCTTGATCTCCGAAGCCAACTCTCTCAACCGCTCCCACTCGGGAAGCGAATGGCTCATCTTATCCCGTTTGGTACGTACCATCCAAAGCGTATGGTCGTGCCAAGCCTCATTCTCCTTATTCTCTAGGAAACGGGCCGCAGCTATAGCATGTTTCGTACTCATAATCCGGACGCTAATATTTGAACGATGTGAATAGTCTTGATCGGAAGTTTCTCCCGCTTGATAACCCCTTCCATATGCATCAGGCAAGAGCTATCCGCCCCGGTGATATACTCGGCGCCGGTACTCATATGATCCTTTACCTTGTCTTGTCCCATGCAAGTAGAGACCTCAGGCTCCTCGATGGCGAACATACCGCCGAAACCGCAACATTCGTCCACCCGCCTCGGCTCGAACACCTCGATACCTTTCACCAAGGAAAGAAGATCACGTAACTTGGAATAGTACGGGATATTACGCTCGCTGGGCGACGAGAGATGCAACTCACGCACCCCGTGGCAACTATTATGGATACTCACCTTATGCGGGAAAACGGCCGGCAGGGATCCCGGTCTCACCACGTCGTGCAAGAACTCGCAGATATCATAAATCTTCTTACTGTTCATACAAACGTGATCCCGCTTTCCCAATATATGGGGATGGTTCTCTTTTACGAAGGCTACGCAACTGGCCGAGGGGCCTACCACGTAGTCATAGTTCTTAAACTGTTCCTCCATCCGGAGGGCCAAGCGAGCCGCCTCATCCTCGAAGCCGGCGTTCGCCATGGGTTGTCCGCAGCAGGTCTGGTCCATCGGATAATCGACATCCACACCCACATGCTTCAACAATTTATACGAGGCGATACCCACTTCGGGATACACCGCGTTAATGTAACATGGGATAAATAATCCTACCTTCATACTAATTATATCTTTATATCCTTATATACGACACCGTATATAATTAACACCTAAAGGCCCATCACAACTGCATATTTGCCCTAACCCGGCTCAACGTCTCGGGAGTCATCAACAAATAAGAAGCGATATGGGACAAGGGGGCACGCTGCACGATCTCAGGGTGTTCTTTCAATAAGCGGGCATAACGTTCATTAGCGGTCTCGAAACGAAGGAAATCCGCTTTCCGTTGAGACAGGATCAGCGAATTCTCCAACAGGCGGCGATACATGACCTCGATCTCGTAATCCTCGGCGCACAATGCCAATAAAGGATCATGAGGAATACCATACAGTACCGTATTCTCCAAGGCCTCCACCAACAGATTAGCGGGACGTTGGCGCAAGAAGCTCTCGATGCAAATGAAGATGTTGTCCTCGCTGGCGAAATGCTCGGTCAGCTCTTTCTTATTCTTGAAGTAAAACTGGCGAACCATTCCCTTATAGACATAACCGAGTTGCGTACAAACCTCTCCTTCGCTCAAAAACAGGGCGCCTTTTTTCAATTCTGTCCGGATTAAGATAGAGGCCAGTTTCTGGGCGGCTTCCTCACTGAGTAGAATCGATTGCGCCGCAATCCTGCGAGCTATAAATATCGCTGTATCCATATTCATGGTTGTTTTTGTTTGTTTCCGCAAACTTACGAAATAAATACCACTTGATTTACATCAAGCCCCCATTTATTTATATTCCTGCCAACTCTTGATGCAGATATCATCTACGCTCAAGGTACAGAAGGCTTGAATGAAAGCGCTCGCCAGACGGGCATTCGTAATCAACGGGATATTCAGGTCGATGGCGGCACGGCGGATCTTATAGCCGTTGTCAAGCTCGCCGGCGGAAAGGTCACGAGGGATATTCACGACCATATCGATCTGCTTCTCATGAAGCATCTTAAGCGCCTGCGGTTCTCCCTTCTCGCTCGGCCAGTACACCTTCGTACTCGGAATGCCATTCTCCGCCAAGAAACGGTGCGTACCTCCCGTAGCGAATAGGTTGTAGCCTTTCGTCGCCAACATCTTAGCGGCATCCAGCATGGCTACCTTCTGCTTCGGCGTACCGGTGGACAGGAGGATATTCTTCTCCGGAACCCGTTGCCCGACAGCGAGCATACTCGTCAACACCGCCTCGGATACATCGTCGCCCAGACAACCCACCTCGCCCGTGGAAGCCATATCGACCCCTAATACCGGATCGGCTTTCTGCAAGCGATTGAACGAGAATTGAGAGGCCTTGATACCCACGTAATCCAAATCGAACTCATTCTTATTCGGTTTCTCTACCGGCAAGCCCAGCATGACACGGGTAGCCAACTCGATGAAGTTTATCTTCAGCACCTTGCTCACGAACGGGAAGGAACGGCTGGCACGAAGGTTGCACTCGATCACCTTGATCTCATTGCCCTTCGCCAGATATTGGATATTGAACGGGCCGGAGATATTCAGCTCCTTAGCGATCTGCTTACTGATACGCTTGATACGACGAACCGTCTCCACATATAATTTCTGGGCCGGGAACTGAATCGTAGCGTCGCCGGAATGAACCCCGGCAAACTCGATATGCTCGCTAATGGCATACATCACGATCTCACCATGATCGGCCACGGCATCCATCTCCACCTCTTTCGCATGCTCGATGAACTGGCTTACCACCACCGGATGCTTTTGGCTGACGTTGGCGGCCAATTTCAAGAAACGCTCCAACTCCTCTTGATTCGAGCAGACATTCATGGCGGCGCCACTCAGCACGTAACTCGGGCGAACCAATACGGGGAAGCCTACCTCCGCCACGAAGCCATTGATATCCTCCATGGAAGAAAGCTCTTTCCAGCGGGGTTGATCCACGCCAATACGATCCAACATGGCGGAGAACTTCTCACGGTCCTCGGCATTATCGATGCTCTTAGCTGACGTACCCAAGATATTCACATGCTGTTCGTCCAAACGCATCGCCAAGTTATTCGGGATCTGGCCACCGGTGGAGACGATCACGCCGTGCGGGTTCTCCAGCTCGAGGATATCCATCACACGCTCGAAGGTAAGCTCGTCGAAATAAAGGCGGTCGCACATATCATAGTCGGTAGACACCGTCTCGGGATTGTAGTTGATCATCACGGAGCGGTAACCCTCCTTACGGATCGTATTCAAGGCCTGCACGCCACACCAGTCGAACTCCACCGAGCTACCGATGCGGTAAGCGCCGGAACCCAGCACGACAATCGAGCGATGATCGCCCAAGTACGTCACGTCGTTTTCCGTACCGCTATACGTCAGGTACAGGTAATTCGTCCGCGCCGGATACTCGGCGGCCAAGGTATCGATCTGTTTCACCGCCGGAAGAATGCCATGCTCCTTACGGAACTGGCGAACCAACATCATACCCTTCTCCACATCCCCGTCGAGACCGATCGCACGGGCGATCTGGAAATCAGAGAACCCTTGTATCTTCGCCCGGCGGATCAACTCCGGATTGATGCGCCAACGTTGGATCCCCTTCATATCGAAAGCGTGAAGCTCCTTGGAGGTCTGCATGATTCCATATAGTTTCTGTAGGAACCATCGGTCTATCTTGGTAAGCTCATGAATCTGGTCTACCGTATAACCGGCCCGGAATGCCTTCGAGATAACGAAGATGCGGCGATCGGTAGGCTCGTGCAACGCCTTATCGATATCCTCGATCACCAACTCCTTATTCTCCACGAAACCGTGCATACCCTGCCCGATCATACGCAAGCCCTTCTGGATAGCCTCCTCGAAGGTACGTCCGATCGCCATCACCTCGCCAACCGACTTCATGCTGGAACCCAACTCACGAGCCACGCCGTGGAACTTACCCAAGTCCCAGCGAGGGATCTTACATACCACGTAATCGAGAGCCGGCTCAAAGAAAGCGCTAGTCGTTTTCGTCACGGAGTTTTTCAAGTCGAACAAACCGTAGCCCAAGCCTAATTTAGCGGCCACGAAAGCCAACGGATAACCGGTCGCCTTAGAAGCCAAGGCCGAAGAACGGCTCAAGCGGGCGTTCACCTCGATCACCCGGTAATCCTCACTCTCCGGATCGTAAGCGTATTGCACGTTACACTCGCCCACGATACCGATATGGCGAATGATACGGATCGCCAACTCACGTAATTTATGATAATCCGTATTGCTCAAGGTCTGCGAGGGGGCAATCACGATAGACTCTCCCGTATGGATTCCCAGCGGGTCGAAATTCTCCATGTTACATACCGTGATGCAGTTATCGAAGCGGTCGCGCACCACCTCGTACTCTACCTCTTTCCAGCCCTTCAAGCTTTTCTCCACCAATACTTGCGGAGAGAAAGAGAAAGCCTTCTCTACCAACACGTCCAATTCTTCCTCATTGTCGCAGAAACCGGAACCCAAGCCCCCCAGCGCATAAGCGGCACGGACGATGACCGGATACCCCAGCTCAGCGGCCGCACGACGAGCGTCAGCGGCGTTCTCCACGGCCTCGCTCTTGATCGTCTTCACGTCGATCTCATCCAGCTTGCGTACGAACAACTCCCGATCCTCGGTATCCATGATAGCCTGCACCGGGGTACCCAATACCTTCACGCCATACTTCTCCAGCACGCCGCTTTGGTAAAGAGCCACGCCACAATTCAACGCCGTCTGCCCGCCGAAAGCGAGCAAGATACCTTCCGGACGTTCCTTCTCGATCACCTTTTCCACAAAAAAAGGAGTAACGGGCAGGAAATAAACCGTGTCCGCAACTCCTTCCGATGTCTGTACCGTAGCGATATTCGGATTGATCAATACCGTTTGAATCCCCTCTTCCTTAATAGCCTTCAGGGCTTGGCTGCCTGAATAATCGAACTCGCCCGCCTCACCAATCTTCAAGGCTCCGGAACCGAGTATCAGGACTTTCTTTATATCTTCTTTCATTGCTTTACTTTTTTTAATGTTCTCTTTTAGGGTAAGCCTAAACACCCGTTTAGGGTAGACCTAAACACTCATTTAGGGTTGCCCTAATCCCTCGTTTAGGGTGGGCGTAAATCCCCGGCTACAACAATTCCGTGAATTTATCAAACATGAACTCCGTATCCAGCGGCCCGCTGCAAGCCTCGGGATGGAACTGAGAGGAGAAGAAAGGCTTCGTCTTATGCTTGATACCCTCGTTCGTCCCGTCATTCATATTGATGAACAGCGGTTCCCACTCCTCACCCAGCGTATCGTTATCCACGGCGTAACCATGGTTCTGCGAGGTGATGAAGCATTTCTCCGTGCCTACCATACGTACCGGCTGGTTATGGCTACGATGACCGTACTTCAATTTATAGATAGAAGCACCGCCGGCTTTCGCCAACAACTGGTTACCCATGCAAATACCGCAAATCGGCTTATCCCCGGAAAGCGCCTTACGGATATTCCGCACGGCGGCATCGCAAGTATCCGGATCGCCCGGACCGTTGCTGATAAACAAGCCATCGTATTCCAGCTGATTGAAGTCGTAGTCCCAAGGCACACGGATCACCGCCACGTTACGCCTCAACAGGCAACGGATGATGTTATGTTTCACGCCGCAGTCCAAAAGCACGACGCGCTTTAGGAATTGAGAATTGAGAATCGAGAATCGAGAATTGGAGGCTTCCGATAAAGAACAGGTCTGGCTCGTACCATCGGGCAGGTAACAAATAATCTCCTTGCACGATACCCGATCCACATAGTTCACATGCTCATAATTCTCCATTTTCAATTCTCCATTTTCAATTTCGTTATCGGCATCGCCGATAACGATGCGTCCCATCATCACGCCATGCTCACGCAATTTCTTAGTCAACGCACGCGTATCGATACCGTATATGCCCGGGATCTTCTCCTCCTTCAACCAGTCGCCCAAGCTGCGCTCGGCGTTCCAGTGGCTATACTCATGGCTGTAATCGCTAACGATAATCGCCTCGGCGTGGATCTTCTCGCTCTCCATAAACGTAGCGATCCCGTTCGGCTCGAACGTACGAGGCGGGACACCGTAGTTACCAACGAGCGGATAAGTCAACACCATCAACTGGCCTGCGTACGAAGGGTCCGTCAAGCTCTCCGGATATCCGGTCATAGCGGTATTGAACACGACCTCGCCGGCGACCGGTCTCTCATAGCCGAAAGAGTAGCCACGGAAGACGGTACCGTCGTCTAACATCAAAGTTGCTGTTCTGTTTGTCTGCATAGAATCTGTATGTTGTGTCATTTCACTAAATATTCTTCTTCCATATAGTGAATAAAAGCCTCGTTCACTAACCGAGTCCCGCCCGGTGTCGGGTAATCGCCGGAGAAATACCAGTCACCCGGATGCTCCGGACAAGAGGCATGCAAGCCCTCCAAAGTCTGGTAGACGATCTCTACTTTCGCCTGCGTCCCGGCCGGTGTAAGCAACTCCACCATCTTAACGGATATCTCCTCGTCCGTAAACGGGGCGTATATCTCCTTTACGTAATTCACCAACGGACCATCCGCCGCTGTTTGTTGTCGCTTCGCCTTCTGATAAGCGTCCAAGATCACGTATTCCATCCCCCGGTCACGTAACAGGGCCACCGCGGCCTTAAAAGCGATAAACTCGTTCATCCGGGACATATCGATACCGTAATAATCCGGGTAACGTACCTGCGGAGAAGAACTTACGATCACGATTTTCTTCGGATGCAGGCGATCCAAGATACCGATAATACTCTGGCGTAAGGTAGTACCCCGCACGATGCTATCATCTATCACAACCAGATTATCGATAAAAGGTTCAATACTTCCGTAAGTAATATCATATACGTGCGCCGCCAGATCATTGCGGCTATTGCCCTCAGCGATAAATGTACGTAATTTTATATCTTTTATAGCTACTTTCTCCGAGCGGACTCGCATGGAAAGGATTTGCTCCAGTTCCTCTTCCCTGAGCAGGTGACTACGATCGGCGATCCATTCTTTTTTCAGCTTATTCAAATAGTTGTTCAACCCCTCCTGCATCCCGAAATAAGCGACCTCGGCCGTATTCGGGATAAAAGAGAAGACGGTATGATTCAAGTCGTAATCCACCGCTTTCAAGATCGGATGCACGAGATTATCTCCCAAACGCTTCCTTTCCCTGTAAATATCCACGTCGCTACCCCGTGAGAAGTAGATACGCTCGAAGGAACAAGCCTTATTCTCTTTCGGCTCCACGATCTGGGAGATATGCCACTCGCCTTTCTTGTTGACGAGTATCGCCTCTCCCCGATTCAACTCCCGGATATCCTCTACCTGCACGTTCATCACGGTTTGTATAACCGGACGCTCGGAAGCCAACACGATAATCTCATCATCCGCATAATAGAAGGCCGGACGGATTCCCCACGGGTCCCGCACGCTGAACGACTCGCCACTACCGGTGATACCGCAAATCACGAAACCACCATCCCAGCCCGGGGTACAGCGTTTCAGCACGTTCGACAAATCAATTTGATCCTCGATGGCATGCGTGATATCCATCCCTCTCAATCCTTCCGCCTCACACTTTTGGTACAGGCGCTCCACTTCCCGGTCCAGCCGGTGTCCCAGCTGCTCCAGCATGATATACGTATCGGAATATTTCCGGGGATGCTGACCGATCGCCGTGATCTCCTCGAATACTTCATGAACATTTGTCAGGTTGAAATTTCCGCAAACGGCAAGGTTCTTTGCACGCCAGTTATTGCGTCGTAAAAAAGGATGGATATAAGAGATTCCGGATTTTCCGGTGGTACTGTAACGGAGGTGGCCCATATAAAGCTCTCCGGCGAAAGGTAGGTTGGCTTTGGCGAATAGCGGATCGTTGAGTTGCTCGGGGGTTAAATCCTTGTAGTGTTCGTGAACTGCGGCAAATATCTCGGTAATAGCTCCGGTCCCGACGGCCCGTTCACGGAACATATATTCCTCTCCGGCATTTGCCTCTAACTTCACGCAGGCTAAGCCCGCTCCTTCCTGCCCCCTGTTATGCTGCTTTTCCATCAGCAAATAGAGCTTGTTCAGTCCATACATCCAACTACCGTACTTCTCGTGATAATACTCCAAGGGTTTCAGTAACCGGACCATGGCAACACCACACTCGTGCTTCAATACTTCCATTGTCGAATCAACTTTTTGATTTTGCCGCAAAGATACAGACAATACCTAACATATTGTTTAAACAAACATAAAATAATTGACACTTTCACGGAAAAAATGTTTTTATCGGACGTTTGGTTAACAAAGCTTACATTTTATAAGCAAAAGGGAGGGTTTTATTTTCAATCCATAAGCCACTCATTTCCCTCTTGAAAGAGGCCTTTCAAAGATATCCATCCGAGAACCGTAATATTTCCGTAACAGAAAGAAAAACACCAATATTCTTTCTGGCACAGAAATATTCTTGCATAAATTCTTTCTATCACAGAAATAATTCGGTAATTTTGTGCGTAAATATAAATTCCATAGTAATGAATACAAATATACTCCAAACACTGGTAACGGCCATGCAACGCCGATTAGCGGCTCTTCCGCAGAGATTGCGACCATTTACCACGGAGTTTGATGAGCTCCCTAAAAACCTGATGCTAACCGGTGCCAGAGGATGTGGCAAATCTACATTTCTACTCCATCATTCACAAGGCAGGCGCTTATTATACTTTTCTGCTGATAATCCGAAGATTATTGGCGAACCGCTCTATGACTTAGTTAGTAGCGTATTCATGCTTGGTTATGAAGGTGTTATTATCGACGAGATTCACTACGCATCAAACTGGAGCATACATCTGAAGGCCTTGTATGATGACTATCCAGGAAAAATCATCTGGATTTCAGATTCCTCATCGTTAGTACTTCGTGATGGCAAAGCCGACTTGTCCAGACGTTATGTAGCGATACAGATGCCTTTAATGTCGTTCAGAGAATTTCTATATCTTGAAACTGGCCAAATATACCCCAAGTATAAACTGGGAGACACAATACTACCTACACAACCAGATGCGGAGCTGTTGAACCATTTCCTCAATTATCGTAGTTACGGTACACGTCCTTTCTACCAAGAGAAAGATTTCGAAGCACGTTACATGGCTATCATCGACAAAATTCTCAATAACGATATACCGTTCTTCCTGCCTAGCATTTCCGAAAACAACCTACGTGTGATGCGAGCCATTATCGGCACACTGGCAAACTCCTCAATACCTCGTGTACAAGTCACCTCCTTATGTTCCGACTGGGGAATAGGAGCGGAAAAACTCTATCAACTACTCTTTGTGATGGAAAGTGTAGATCTATTGAAAATAGTAAGGTACCCCAATGACACGAAAGCCCGTAGCACTGGCGCAAAAATGTTGTTCGCAGACCCATGTGCTTATAAGGTTTTGAATGCTGACCAAGGAACGGAACGTGAAGCCTACATTGTCCACTGCTTTTCTAGGGCAGGTTACGAGATAAACGCCATGAAAGACGAGAAGAAAGGTGATTATGTGATTACAAAAGACCATGTATCACAAACCCTAGAAGTTGGAGGAAAAAACAAAAATCCTAAAGAAGCGGACTACGTCTTGAGAGACAACACCGACTACCCTGTAGGCAACGCCATTCCATTCTGGCTCATGGGTATGATGTGGTAGTCTTTTGTAATACAAAGGTGGTGAGAAGCATAATGTCATGTTTCCGGAAACAAAAAAGGTGTCTGAAAAGGATACCTTCTTTTTTGTTATGCTGCCCGTTCATTATCCATTTTTATTTTTAAACCATCTTTGGTCTTCTCAATTATCTCTTTTCGAGAAGCCATCCTACAGAAATAAGTAAAAAACAAAAGAGAACTGACTTTTTTAGCCAGTTTCCTTATATTATGTGCAATAGCAACCAGGGTAAACTCTGTTTTTACCTTCTCCAACCCTCTTAATCTAAACCGGTTCCATGTCGAGTTATGCTTTATCTGCGCAAAGACTGCTTCCGGTTCTATACATCGTCTGCCCCGATGATAAATACCTTCTTCACTCATGAGTTTTTCCCGTGTTTTTTGTTTATACCTGTTAAGGTTATAGTTAACTTCTATGATCCGGTTAGTCTTTGATTTATGACATTGAGATTTCAACGGGCAACCCTCACAGTTCTGTGCCTGATAACGCTTCAGTACGGATACATATCCCAAATCGGACTTACTTTTCCTTTGACCTTTATATTCCATATGTTGTCCCATCGGGCATACGTAATAATCCCTTTCCCGGTTGTAGTAAAGGTTCTGTATGGCAAAAGCATCCTTCTTCCAGGAACGCTTCTGCTCTTTGTGGAAATAATTGTACTTGACAAAAGCCTCTATACCCGCATTTTCCACAAACTCGTAGTTTTGTTCGCTTCCATAACCGGCATCGGCCACTACTATAGAGGATTGCCTATGATAAGTCTCTCGAAAATCTTTCAAAAAAGGAATTAAAGTTCCCGTATCTCCGGCACGCCTGTAAATCGCCAGATTGGTAATAAATTGATTCTCTGTAGCAATCTGTATGTTATAGGCGGGTTTCAATTGTCCGTTTTTCATATGATCCTCCTTCATGCGCATGAAGGTCGCATCCTCATCGGTCTTACTGAAAGAATTACGGTCCCCTAATTTCTCTAATTGCGATTCATATTTGGCAAGGCTGGGCAGATATTCTTCCTGTAGCTTTTTGACTTGCTTCTGCTCAGCTTTGTTCATCCCGCAGAGCCGTTTGTTTAAAGCGCTCACTTTTTCCCGCAAACCACAGGAATCCATATCCGGTAAGGTATCCGGGGTCCTTTCCTGTTTGTCCTGTTCGATATGTTTGTCAACCTCACTAAGGATTGCCTGTATTTTCGATTCCAGTTTTGTCTTGTTCTTTTCCACGCTGCCACGCCAGACAAAAGTGTAGCGGTTGGATGCCGATTCCACTTTGGTGCCATCAATATACTGTACATCCAAACTGACATAGCCGGATTCCTGTAGCAGTAGAACAATGGCTGAAAACAACGATTTTATATGTTCTTTTAAACGTTTGCCACGGAAATCATTGATCGTGCGGAAATCGGGAGTACTATTACCGGACAACCACATGAAGTGAATATTCTCCTGCAAGGCCTTTTCTATTTTGCGGCAGGAATAGATATTGTTCAGGTAGGCATAAAACAGGACCTTGAGCATCATACGGGGATGGTAGCTGCTGGTGCCTCCTCCTTTATATGACCAGAGCAGACAACTGATATCCAACGCATCTACAACACTGTTTACGACACGGACGGGATGATTGGGAGCGATCTTTTCCGATAAACTGACCGGAAAAAGTACATTTTGGTTGGAAGTTAACTCTTTAAATACTATCTTAGTCATCGCTATAATGTTTGTTTGTTGCAACGGTAAGATAATACTTTTTACTGAAATAAACAATAGCAAAAAGGGGCTGTCACACTTTTTGGACAGCCCCATGTTAAAAAACAACGGATTATCTATTTACCAATCTCGAGGGTAGCCTATCTGCCATATCCTCATTTCCTCTGATTCAAAAATTCTACGATCCTTCCACAAGCCAATCCATCCCCATAGGGATTAACCGCCTTGCTCTTCGCATCGTAATAAACAGTATCATCAAGCAACGCCGAGACCTCGCTCACGATCTTATCATAGTCCGTTCCGACCAGTTTCACCGTACCTGCCGCGAGAGCCTCCGGACGCTCGGTCGTATCACGCATCACCAACACGGGCTTGCCCAATCCGGGGGCCTCCTCTTGGATACCGCCGCTATCGGTCAGCACTATCGTTGATTTCTCCATCAGATAGACAAACGACAGATATTCCAATGGCTCAATGAAGAACATATTCTCCAAATGAGAAAGATCCTCGCCGAATACCTCGTGAATCGGCTTGCGCACATTGGGATTCAAGTGCATAGGATAGACAAAATCCACCTCCGGATACTTCCGGGTCAAGTCCTTGATAGCGGTACACATATGGATGAATCCATCACCAAAGTTCTCCCGGCGATGACCCGTGATCAACACCAGTCTCTTACCCTCAACCAGACGGTTCACGTCATACCCCGAACGCAAAAGCACGCCTTCCAGCTCCTTGTCCAGCTCAGCGTCCGTCTTTATCTTAGTCACCACTTGCCGTAAGGCGTCTATCACCGTATTGCCGGTAACCAAGATTGAGTCCGGATTCACGTCCTCTCGCATCAAGTTCTGCTTGCTCAACCGCGTGGGTGCGAAATTATACGTGGCGATACGCCCCGTGACCTGACGGTTCATCTCCTCCGGCCATGGGCTATAGATGTTGTGGGTACGAAGGCCGGCCTCTATATGACCTACAGGTATCTGTTGGTAGAAAGCGGCCAAGGCGGCCGCCGTGCTCGTGGTGGTATCCCCATGCACCAGCACGACATCGGGTGTCGCCTCACGCAACACGTCACGCATACCGGTAAGGACACGGGCGGTCACGTCATATAAGTCCTGACCCTGCCTCATGATATTCAAATCATAATCCGGCGTGATCTCGAACAATTTTAACACTTGATCCAGCATTTCCCGATGCTGTCCGGTAACGCACACGATGGTCTCGAACGACTCCGGATGTTTTTGGAACTCCTTCACCAGCGGAGCCATCTTGATCGCCTCGGGACGGGTCCCGAAGACTAACATTATTTTCCTCATTACAGCGTATTCTTCTATTTAGCGAACGATTATTTCTTGAATGTCCCGCAAAAGTCCAGTACTTCCACGTCATCCCGATAATTCAACCCCGAAAACTCCCTATGATTCACCAAGAAAACCACGATATCGGCTTTCTCATAGGCCTCCTTATAAGGGGTCAACTTAAACAACTTATGCTCCGAAACGTTCGGCTCCACCACCATGATGTCAGCGTTGTTGCACGATTGCAACACCTTCGTCGTTATTCCCTTGGCCGGAGACTCGCGCAAGTCATCGATATCAGGCTTGAAAGCCAAGCCCATCATTGCCACCGCCGGCTTACGCCCATGCTTCAGCTCAAACCGTAGCATGGCGTTCCTCACTTTCTCAGCGCACCAAAAAGCCTTGTAATTATTCGTCTCACGGGCCGTCGAGATCATACGGCTCTCCATCGGAAACTCCGCCGTGATGAAATAAGGGTCCACCGCTATGCAATGACCACCAACACCGCAACCCGGCTGTAAGATATTCACACGGGGATGCCTGTTCGCCAAATCGATCAGCTCCCACACATTAATTCCCGCTTTATCGCAGATAAACGACAGCTCATTGGCGAAAGCGATCTGCACGTCCCGGCTTGAGTTCTCGGTCAATTTACACATCTCGGCCGTCTTGCTATTCGTTGGGTGAAGCGTACCCTTCACGAACTGGCCGTAGAACTCCATCGCCTTACGGGTAGAGGCCTCGTCCATGCCGCCGATGACCCGGTCGTTATGCACCAACTCATAGATCACGTTACCCGGAAGCACCCGCTCCGGACAATAAGCGATATAGATCTTGCCCTTCAGCTCCGGCCGTTCCGAGAAAATCAAACTAGCCATCCGTTCGGTCGTCCCCACCGGCGATGTAGACTCGATCACGTACAAATCCCCCTCCTTCAACAAAGGAAGCACCATACGGGTAGCCGACTCAACGAACGATACGTCCGGCTCATGATCCCCCTTGAAAGGAGTGGGTACCACCATGAAATAAGCGTCGCTCACCTGAGGCTCGGTGTAAGCCTTGAAATGTCCGGAGGCCAGTACCTCCCGCAACATATCCTCCATACCCGGCTCGATGATATGCAATTTCCCTTGGTTGGTAACCTCCACCACCTGGGCGTTGATATCCACTCCGGCGATCTCCACCCCGTGCTTTGCGGCAATAATAGCCGTGGGCAGGCCAATATAGCCCAAACCCATGAAACATGCTTTCATAAAAATTATGTTATTATGTTATATTGATTTAGAATAAGAAAACGGAGATATAAATTAAATCAGTCCTAATTTCACCCGAAGCAAGAACCTCACTAAATGTATTTGTCTTTTAATTCGAACCGGTTCCTTCACCAAACGATAGGCCCATTCCAAATTATGTCGTACCCACCATTGCGGGGCACGTTTCACGTTACCGGTATATACATCAAAGCTACCACCTAGACCTTGATAGACAGCTTTATGTCGTTCGGCCATCTCTTCCATTAGCAATTCCTGTTTTGGGGAGCCCATCGCCACAAAAACCACATCCGGCCGTTTTGTCACGATATCTTCCAATAAATTTTTTCGCTCTTCCTCTGTTTTAATATAGCCATTTCGGAAGTTGGCAATCCGTATACCGGGATAATCCTCTTTTAGCTTTTTTACGGTCCGTTCGATTACTTCTTGTTTTCCACCAACCAAGTAATAACTCTTTCCTTGTTGATAGGTCATATTGATGATACGCAACCACAACTCGCACCCCGGAATCTTGATCACTTCCTTATGCCCTTTCTCTTTCAACGCCATGACCGCTCCGAAACCATCACAATAACCTATATTTCGGTTGATGATAGAACGGGTCTGATCCGTAGCATGCAAAATCTTTTCCGCATTGATAGCCACCAATATCCCCTTGTGTCGACTCACAAAAGCCAACAATTCCTCATGCGAAGTAAAAGGATATACCTTCACCCCGTTCAAAGAAACTCTTTCCATATATGTTTTTGATTGTAAAAATTCGATCGGTAAGGTTTTTGTAGTCTATTACAGCAATAAAAAATCTCCTTTTCATATACATTCACTTTCCATCAAATAATGTGACATTGCATTAAACATAAAAGCGTTACTCCATCGCATATATGAAATTTTGGAACTGAAACTGGGTTTCAGTTGATAATAAAAATATCCTTTCTTATCCTGCATCTTCAAAATAGTCCAGTTTAACACGCTTTCTGCTAGACTCGCATATTCATCATATTTATGTAACCGTGCTAAAGTCACAAACAACTGTCCCGGACAATGAATATCTATCGGATACATTTTGTCATCAAAATACTTTGGAGTTCCATCCGGCTCAAAAAAATGACGGATATAGTAATCAAATCCCTTTTCTATATAGGTATTATACTGCCTATCTCCGGTCAATTCTTGATAAGCGATAAGCGCATCCAAATTATAACCCGTATGAAAACTATCCACCCAATTCTGAACCGGTAACATTCCGTACACCCATGCTCCATCCTGCCGTTGTCCGGCACAACACGCTTTTATACTTTGCCCAGCCAAATCACGATACGTATTATTACGTGTATAATGATAACAATAACTCAACAATCTCGATCCCAACAAAGAAGCATTGAACACCGTATCATTACCTTTCAGCGGACTATACGAAAACAAAAATCCATCTTTATAAGGAGTACGATGTAAATCCTTTATCACGAAATCGGCAGCAGACAAGGCAATCTTTAAATATCGTTCATCTCCCGTTATCTCATAAGCCTCCATCAAAGCTGTAGCACAAAAGTTTGTAGCCACTACAGTTGGAGTACTCTTAGGGAAAAGAAACAATCGCCGTGCCTGCCAATCAAAGTTATATCCCCAACAAGCACCACTATAATTTCCTTTCGAGCGCAAGGATATCAATAAATCGGCCAGCGCAATGATCTGTTCTTTCACCTGTTCAGCCGTACCCCATATAGATTCCCATTCCGGATGTTTCTGCACAGTTTTATACAAATTGCAATAACCTGATAAGAACAAGCCAATACCTTTCGCATTATACTCTTTCGGAACAAGCGCTATACGCCTCAAGTTAATGGGACAACGCTTAAAACCTTGAATTACCACCAATCGGCAAATAGCCGCTCTTTTCAAGAAAGGGAGAGCTTGAAACACCTTAGAATTCAATCCATCATATGGATCCCAACCTTTGAAGTGCTCTGATTCACAATAATGCTTCAAGCATTTAAAACTATCTACTATTCGATTCTTCATCTCTTATTTTGATAATCTTAGCCGGTATTCCTGCAACAACCGCATTAGTTCCAATTTCAGCATTATCACCAATCGTACTACCGCCAAACGCAATAGCTCCATTATGAATACGTACATGATTATCTATTATCGGCAAACAGATAATCAGCATAATCAACTTTGGCAAAAACGGTACATGAATGCAGATACCATAGATATATGGTAAAAGAAAACAGCATTAATCATTATCAACAATCCTTGATTTAATTTCTTTTTTCATTTCAACATAAGGCATTGTTCCTTCTTTATAATTTGCATTAGCAAATAAATCGTAATTCAAATCTTTAGTACAGCCTATCACTTTAACAGGACTACCAGAGACTACCTCCCTTAATATTAAACATTTATTAATAAATTAATTTGCAGCAATAACCATATCATCACCAATGATTACTGGGCCAGCTATTACCACACTCAGAACACGATTACCGATCTTTGGAACAGCCTTATAAGGGAATAACCTCACAGTGGCAAACCTCAATCCTAACACACACAACCATTGTTTTAGGAACTAACACTGTGGCAATACCTTTGCAAACGAAATAAGCTCTCTAACCAATCACTGTATCACCTACCAGCTTACTATTATGTACTAATAATATTAGTAACTGCATAACCTTAGGCATCAATGGGATGTGATACAACTACTTTGTATCCGATATAAATTAATCAAATTCATGGTTTCTTGTTTATTATATTATTTATTACCATTTTAAATTTCCCTCTTTTTGTATACGTAAGATCTTTTATATCAGAAACCAAATAAATTGAATAATCAAGTACTCCTACGCCAACTAACTCTTCAAAAGCAAGAACAAATTGGATTTCATCACTTTTGGTAAACTCTCCATCAGGAACAATGTAAACAGAGACTTGTCCTCTTTTGTCTTGAATCATCTGCATGGCTTTGCTATGATGTGCTTTCTTTGCAATCTGATTTAAACGCTGACAAATTTCACCGTGTTTTCCTATGAGATAATCTTCCTTACGTCCTTCAATACGTTGTATCAAAACCTCATTCTCTCCAAATTCGTTTCCTTCATACAATTCTATAACATCATTTGAGCGATAACGAATTAAAGGAAATGCATCATTAATAAGGGAGGTACAAATTTCCCCATCTTCCAAATATTCGTTAATGCTAAATCCAGGAGCTTCGTAATAGCCTTTGTGGTTAAGTGTTTCGTGCAAACAAATGCTTTCTTCTGTCATTCCGTATAGATCGAATATTTCAGTATGTAATTGTTGTTCAATTTGTTCACGTTGATAGTCAAGCAATGTTTCGCTCGAAGTGAAAGCGATAGGAATATATAGTTCTAGTCCCGCATTGCGAAGCATCAAAGCCAAAGTATAGAGCGAACTAGGATAACCTTCAATAGCAACAGGTTTCTGCTTGACAATCTGTTCATGGTAGAAATTCACTTTTTCCGGATTAATATTATAACTGGAAAAATAGACTGTATTACTTATATGAACTTTCAGCATCATATCTCTCTTATCCAAATTACCTCTTAACGAAACAAATGATTGCCCATAGGTGAATCCGCATTTTTTGCGCATCACGTATAGATATGCTTGCGAACGCCAAATAGCTTTCCAATCTTTATATACCTTGAGAGGCGTACCAGTTGTACCACTTGTACATCCCCCATGAACCATAAATCTCGGAACTGTTAACATTGCCTCCCTATTTTGCTTTACCATTTCTTTGGTAATAATGGGTAATTTCTTTATATCAGCCAAACAAGTAATGTCTTCTTTCTTTATTCCAGCTTCTGTATATAATTTATGATAAAACGGTGATTTATCATAAGCCTTACTAAAAATCTCCAAAAAGCGCTGTTCGTTACGCTTGTTCAATTCTTCTTGACTCATGGTAAACAGGCCTTCTACTTCTTTGACATATGGGCGAATAATAGGATAGCTGCGAAGCATATATTTGCAACTCTCCTTTAAATACTTTCTTAAATTCATCGATTCTGTATGTTTTTTTAATTCACTGAAGTGTGGTCCGAAACAATATTCACTTTTTTTGTTAAGAACTTTTCAGAGCAACGGCATATAGACTTCAAGGAGCTCCCGTGACACGCTTTCAGGTAAATAGGGCGTAATATTCTTTTCAGCTTGCCTTCCCAGTACTGAGACCATTTCGGGATGAAATGAAAACTCTCGAAGTTGAACAGCCAACGCACTCACATCTCCCGGAGAAACCAGTTTGCCAATATCTGGTGTTACAACTTCTGGTATTCCACCTATAGGCGTTGAGAGGATAGCCTCACCATAAGACATCGCTTCAAGTATAGAAATAGGCAGACCTTCTATATATGAAGGTAATATATACAGACGACAGAGATTTAGCAAATACGATTTACGACTTAAATCCACCCATCCCTCATAGCATACCACATCCTGCAAACCATGCTCCAAAATGAAATGTTGGAGTTGATCCACTTCACCATCTCCACCTACATGAAGCAAGAAACGTTCAGTCAAATTATCTCTTTCCAGTTCTATCGCTCGTAGTAAATCATATATTCCTTTATCCTTACATATCTTTCCTAAAAACAAACCATGTAATACACCATCAACTTCGATACTTTCTTTTTGAGGTGGCGGCACAATATTATGAACTATCTGTACGTTACTAAGTCCTACTTTACTAACAAAAAATTCTCTCCATGATTCACTCAAAGCTATCACACAATTCGCCATAAGCAAGTATTTCCGAACGAATTCCGGATTTGAAGCATAATACTCTTTGAAACCACCTCCATGAATATGAACCACAACTTTCCTCCTCATCATTTTCGCCAATCGGATGAAGAGTATGGAACGTCGAAAACTGTTCCATGAAGCTGTATGAATATGTACAATCTTTATCCGCCGTTGAATAGTCAAACGGAGGAACACCTCTATAAGTGCGTTAATACACTTAATAAATTTGTACATTTTACTTTCACCCGCTGAATTTGCAGAAAATAAAAAAGTTGCAAACACAAGCTTAAAATAAGAATCTATCACTTGTGCTACTCCTCCTTTTGGGGAACGATATTCACACCCTATAGTCAATATGCTATCTGTTATTTCTTTAGCAAGCATAAAAATGTATTTTTAATTATACCATACTCAATTAAGAATACTGCAATACAGTTTCAGGCCTGAACAAAACTAAACGGAAAAAATTTCAATAAATTCCATGGCAACCAATTTGTTCCGCTACCGCTTTTCTCACTTCTCTTACCTACCGTGTTATACTGTATTTTAATTCAAAAATGGCTTTAAACCCAAGTAATGATTAGCTACTCTCCCCTAAGTTTAAAAGAGGGAGCATTGATTAAAATCCTCATATATTTATTCCACGAAAACACAACATTCGTTTTATCTTCTCAACCGGCCGGAACAGATAGGTGAGCCCGTCAACCACACACAAACCTTCACTTATATTAAGTGTATGAAGTCCCTCCGTATAAGGCTTTTGAGGATAGAGCGACACGACAGGAGTCTCTTCTAGCAGAGTGTTGTCCATAACATTTACCTTACAGATAGTCAGCGCCTCTCCATAACTATGCGTGCAACATTGCGTAGCGGCATACAATTGTCCGTCCATCATAAAAAAGTTTCCTCCTCTCCGAGCGTCCTCTTTTCCTTGTTTGACAGGTTCCTCTCGCATCAGCCTATACTCGGAAAGTTCCTCCATAGACTCCCACTGATAAAGCGCACCATTCTCGTTTTTACCCTTGATCGAACCATATAAATAATAGTGTTCACCTATCTTTCGGACAACCGGATCAATCACTGCCATATCGGTCAGTACCGAGATTTTCGAGAGCGTCTCTGTATTCAGGTCATATTTCCAAGCTGTCAGTCGTCCACTTTCTGAGTTTTCAGGTATCACATAAATTCCCTCCGGCTTTCGCAATATAAAGGGAAACGAAAGATGCGTATCTAAATCGAGTAACGTTTTCTTCCGCTTTAAGTGATAGTCTTTTCTGTCAACCACCAACAATGAAATACAGCCTTTCCAGCGACGATACTCAAAATCCTCCACCAACACCTTTATCTCATCATCATCAACCGACAAGATAAAGGGATCTGCGAAAAAGCGATCCTTATATGGATGTCTCAACCAAGCCACTGAACATTCCCCTTGCGACAGCTTTTCTGGATTATAGTCAAAAAAGCCAATGTTATAATGAAACAAGCTTAATTTCTTTAGTATTTTATTCATGCTTTCAATAAGAATGTCTTTGAGTCAAAAAATTATAAACACAAAACAATAATTTGACGAGACTATTCCTCGTCCATATCCATTCACCTAAGTATTGAGCCGGACAACCTCCGGCAGCATCCTTAAATTGATAAATAGTATTGGTTTCATTTGCGCTGGGCGAAATACGAGAGAAATCGAATTGTTCAACGCCCTCTTTTTTTAACCAATTAAAAATTGACTCCATAATAAAATGCGTAGCAGAATACCTCATCGAGTTAAACGAGTTAGCGGCAAACACGTCCGCCGCTTGCTTTTTACATATGTATATAATACGTGCGCAAAGCACCTGTTCACCGAGTCTTGCGTAACAAATCTTAAATCCTGGTTGCAGTAATAGAGAGGTAACTTTATTTTTATCCAACGAAAAGCCCAACTGTTTTCGTTGCCTCAACTCATCAAACAAACATACAAAACATACGGCATCTTTCTCACTCGGGTTTTCCACCACATCGAACGTCAAGGCATTTTTCTCAGCTTTCTTCAAATTCCTTCGCCAATCGCTATCAAAATTCCGAGGTTCCTGTAACCCAATCAACTGCGTGAGTGGACAAACCCGATTACCAAGCGGTCTCACAAAACCCGCACAACGCAAACCTATCTCCTTATTCACGTCATATAAACTGACACTATTATAACAAATCATACTTGCTTTAGCGTCTTGAATCACACCTTTAAAAAATTTCGTGACCTGACGCTTGCTGATCCCTGGCTTCCAAACCTCACCAATAATATCCACTATACGACCGACAAATGGCTTATTATAAACACGTCCGAAATAAGCCAGCATTGGATTATCGATATTATCCACGAAATAAACTATGCTTGACTTATCCGAGGACTTAAATTCACACCAACCTTCCGACTGCTCAAAAGGAATGTATGTATCCATCTTCTTTAATGTGTCATAAAACACATCCTTTGTCACTATCATCTTTCCCTATCTATTTTATAATACATTTTATCCGCAACAAAAATGAATGCGACTAATACCGTCATCGCCACGATAGACGTAAAGGCATGCCCCGCAAATATTCCATGAAAAACAAATAACGAAAATGCTATCGCCATCCAAAACGATAAACCATCCCTCTCCTTGACATAATAATTTATATACCTTAACCAATAGAAGATGGGATATAACAACAATAGCCCACCTAAGATAAACCCAAACGAACCTATTAACTCTAAATGGTCCACTTCCAACGCTCGTTCTGTTCCATATAAACCCAAATAATGGGCTATTCTTACAAACAGTTCATTCGAACCAATGCCAAACAGTCCATCTGCTACCGTAAAATCAGAGGAAACGGCGTAAAAGGCTTCCGCTAAAACCGCTCTCGCCCCACCAGATATCAAACGTTCTATATTGAATTTCTCTAACGTATAAGCATCCGTATTCATGATCAAATAAACCGAATAAACGATCAATGGTATGCCAGCCCACAGCAAAAGATGTTTATATCTATAAAAGTTTTTAGAATATTTGTTCCGCACAAAAAAAGGTTGCATAATTAAAAACAACACCACGGAAACCGCTCCCATCATTCCTGCGACAGATCCGATCCTGAAACTAGTTATTAAAAGGATCACATTGAATAGAATATATTTAGCATCACCTCCTTTACCTATATAATAAGCTGATACACAATTGCATAGAATAAGAGACAATCCTATATCGTTACCTGCGTTAAATAATCCTTTTACGCCGTAGCCATAATCCTCACCATAAGAATCCGTACTAAATCCAAGAAGATCTGATAGCAAAATTGAAACAGCGCAAATCAGCCCATATGCTAACACATAATGTAGTAACGTGTCTGTATTCAATTGCCTCCTAAACACATACAATACGATAAGGATACTATATGGATAAATAAACTTACTCGCATATCGCAAAAGCTCAATAAGATCATCCACATAACAAGAGGACTCCCAGTAAAGATAACAAAACAACAATAGGGGGGAAAAAACTCGGAGCAATATAGTCGCCTTATTGGTTCGCAATATGTATCGAAATGAGAACAAAATGATCATCATTTTAAAAATAACCGGAACTATAGTGCGTGAATCGAAAAATTGTTGCACATACCCATTATACATATCCACGAATGGACTAAGCACATATACACACACCAAGAAAAATTTTAACGTACTCATCTCTTTAGTATCCTTTGATAAACACTTTTTTCCCAAACGTATAGGCATAGAACACTTTCTCTATCTCCATGCCACATTTTCGTTGCGTCCTGATAGCCGGACGATTATAAGAGAGTACGATCACATATGCTTTTTGAGCTCCGTTTATTTTCATCTCGTTCAACCGCCATTGATTCAAATAACCATGAAACCCTTTTCCTCTAAAAGCTGGAAAACAATAGTCATCGAGTAATAAGGCACATGTGTCATTTTCAACTAAAACTTTTTCCTCTGTGAGAATCACCTTTCCATACAATATCCAAGCGGAACAAGCCAACGTACCATCGACAAACACGCCATATGCTTTCGCCTTTTTTTCGTTAAACCGCTCTTCGTAAAGCCTCCGCCTCTCTTCCGTAAGGTAACCTTGCCATAATGCGTTGTCATAATCCACTAAACTTAACTCACGTACCTCTAATTCCGCCTGAACCAACGGTGGACATATCGTATCAAGCGATCGGGACATGAGAAAACACCTCTCCCATCTAAACCCCACACATCGGTAAATTACACTTTTAAACATTCGTAAAAGAGTACCAGATAGACCATATAACTTAATGTATTGCCTAACCTTAAACCTTTTTTGATCCATTTTCGCAAATAACATATCATCTTTTTCCTTTCATTTTCTGTAAGACCCAAAAGCCCTATCAATATGGCAACGTAGACTCCTGAGATGACAAAACAAAGCACAAAATAACGTTCCTTAAAAGAGGATAAATAGCTAAAATAAAACTCATAAAAAAAAGCGCAAAGCATTGATACAATAAGGACCCTATACAATACTCGTTTGGTATACTGACGTAAAGAGATTGCCAAAAACTTTTTCGTATAATACAATTTATAACCATAAACAACAATCGAAATGAATAGGTATACATCATATATTAATAACGGGCATTCAATATATCGAAATCCCAACGAAGATATAGGTAAAATAGATATTAACAACAAACCTGATACCAATTGAAAATATTTTATCTTTCCATATGCAGATACGGCAGCGAGCAAAGGTTCTGCCAATACGTTGACCAACGATACGAGCAGGATCAATCTGACAAAATCAGTCGTGTAAATGGGTACCTCTTTTAACCATATATTTAAAATAAAATCTGTATGTAGCAAGACCGGAAAAGCCAAAAATAAAAGAAAAAAATAAGATAATCGAGACGCAGAGAAAAGCAGCTCTTCAAAGCGATCTCGTTCGTTCATTGAATAGTTTTTAATAATCTGAGGCGTAATAGCCATCTGGAAGTTTTTAGAGAACATTGTTACAGCCTGCTCTACCTGAACCGCTATACCTCGCGCCGCATTCACCATCGGATTAAAAAAGATATTCAAAACTACATTTATACCTTGCGTGCATGCGATAACACTCATATTATTAAACATTGTCCATCCCATAAACCCTGACAACTCCTTAAATAAAAGGCGATCCCAACAATATGAGAACTTTACATCCGAAAGGTACCTCCTACAATAAAAAGTGTAGCTTAACCGTACAAAAAACTGACCTACAAACAGAAACAAGGCATACAGAATCAGCCTATCGGATGGTATAGCTACAACCAAAAAAGCTATACCTAAACGTAAACACACATCGATCAATGAGATATAGGCAAAAGCCTGCATTCGCTCATATGCTACAATGGCTCCATTGTAAGGCGTATTTACCACCATCACTAAACAAGATACTATCGAAAATTGATACACCCAATTCGCTGCTATCAACTTATTATCCGGAATTGTTAAATAATGATTCAAAAGATATAACCCAACAGTTTCTGAGAAAACAAAAATGAATAACGCCACAAAAAAATGCAACATCATACAGGAGCTAAACACACGTCTTACATCCGGATTACTCTTCCCTAATTCAAATGCGATATAACGTTGTGTCGCATTAGACATAGCCCCATTCATAAACGCAAACAAACTCACTATCCCCCCAACTACGTTATAAATGCCAAAATCCTCCACACCCAACGCATCTAATACAATACGCGAAGTATAAAGCGACACCAACAAAACCATTAACATTCGAATCGACAGGAACACAGTATTTTTCGCAATCCGCTTATTATTCTCCAATGTAGTTGCCATAAAAATGAGTACCAAGACACTCCTCCCCCACTAATACACCTGTGGTACTATTACGTTGAGTGTCTAAATTAAAAATGAGTTTAAGCTATATTTATAAATATAGGTCACTGAGACAAATCATTCAGCATAACACAAATAGTAAAGTACAAATCCGGGACTTCATTTTGAAAACTATAAAGTATCACACTTACGTCAATATCAAAATAATGATGGACAATGAGATTCCCTCCCTCTCGATACGTCTACGAAGCAGCTTATTCATCCGGTCTCTAAGACGAATGATATCCACCGGACTTCCCAGCAATTCTTCCAATTCGCTTTTCAAATGGGAGAGAGAGAAGCCCTTGCGTCTCACCCTCGTAATAAATATCTACATCACTACTTTCCGTCAAATACCCAATTACGCAATAGTTGTCAAATATTGCAACAATTTACCTTTTTTATCTCACCCTTCCCCCAGCACATACTTCCTGATCCCATACCGAATGCTCGGTACATTCGCCCCGTTCACGAACGTGAGGTGAGGCAAGAGGGCGCTGATGAAGGCACGGCTCTTGACCAGCTTGAGGGGAGACGAGTAGTCGGCTAGGATCTCGTTGTAAAGGTCTGTCAATACCGTCTGGCAAAGGGTGACCGTGTCCGGGCAGGCGCATAGGCGGGCCTCGTAGACAAGACGGGTCGCCTCGTCCGGGATGAACAAGGCCAACGAGGAGGGTTCAGCCGTCACTGGAGGGGCAGGAGAGTTTATCGGAGGAGACGGAGACTCATGAAGTCCCGATTCCGCGGGCGTAATCCAACGTTCCGTCCGTGTCACCGTCCCGTCACCCCAATGGATGTTCTGGATAGCGATGGTGGCATTGGGCAGGATCTGCACGTTACCTCCATTGACCGTAAAGGCAGAACGTGCCTGTTCCGCCCGCTCTTGATTTTCTGTCATATCCGTTTTTAATTTAAGTGTTAACAATAATCACCCTTTTCACGGGGGATATTTATTTCTATCCTCATTTCATCCACCATACGTCCGTTTCCGTACCCGTCCCGTCCATCGCTATTCCGGGAACGGGCAGGAACGCGTTCCTTTACCGGCAGTAACCGAATAATCAATTTATTTTATCCGATCATGAAAGAGTCTATCTTTTCCTTTTTCAACGCCCCCATCACCAATCAAGTACCGAACGGGGTCGTCTGTGTCAGTCAATTGTACGCCTATATCACCACCAGCGAGTGGCTGCGTGAGCGTACCGATCAGGTACGTGCCGCATCGAGCGACGAGAAACGGTTCAGGCGGCTGAAACAGAGTTTGCTACCCTATGTCACGCCCGCCGGTATCTTCTCCTACCGCAAGGAAGATCACTTGCTCGTGCCCTCGGGCGAGTTCGTCATCGACATCGATCACCTCTCCTCACCCGAAGAGGCGATCCGTTGGAGGGACACGCTGTTCGCCGACGAGCGGCTACGCCCCGATCTCTCCTTCGTGAGTCCCAGTACCACGGGAATCAAGCTCCTCGTACCCTATCGCCTGTCGATCAAGAAAACCGTAGAGGAGTCTTTCGACGAGGCGGTACGATTCGCTTGGGAATACCTTGAGTGGAAATACGGGCTGAAAGCTGATGCCACGAACGCAGACCTCTCACGGGCTTGCTTCCTTTGCCACGATCCCTCAGCGAGGCTAGGAGACCGGAATCGTTGACAGAGGACAAGTGACAGTTGGCAGTTATAAATCGTTATTCATTCATTATTCACCATTCATTATTCATTCATCGTGAACCCATTATCAGATCTGGAGCGGCTCGTTGCCGCCATCGAGAAACAGGGGGCGAACATCGCTCCCACCTATCAAGAGTATATGCCGATCGCCTTCGCCATCGCCAACGATTGCGGAGAGGCCGGCCGGACATTCTTTCATCGTATCTGCCGGATGTCGGAGAAATATGTCTCTACCGAGGCGGATAAGCTATACGACCATGCCCTCAAAGGAGGCAATGGACGGAATGGCTTGGGATCCGTATTCCACTTGGCGGACCTAGCCGGCGTGAAACTGGACAAATCCTTGGCCGAGGCCGGGAAACTTTCAAACTTTCAAACATTCACGCCTCCTTCACACACGCACACGTGTACGCACGAGGAACAGTCCGTGAAAAATGTCCCGCCCGCCTTTCCGGAGTATCCTTGGCCCGCTTTCCTCAAACGGATGATCGACCGGGGCGATACCCCCGCCCAAAAGGATATCCTCCTGCTGGGAGGTATCACCGTGTTGGGAGCGACACTCAACAAATCGATCCGGATATCGTACGGGCGAAAATTCTACTACCCTTGCCTGCAAACGTTCATCGTCGCCCCTCCCGCCTCGGGAAAGGGAGCCCTCGCTTGGACACGCCGGCTTGCCGAGCCGATACATGAGGCGATGATGGCGAACTACCGGCAGAGGCATAAAGCTTACCGGGAGGAGAAGAGCCGTTGGGACTCGCTGGGCAAGAAAAAATCCGATACGCCGGAGCCCGAGATGCCTCCCCTCAAGATGTTCCTTATCGCCGGTAACAATTCCGGCACCGGCGTGCTGGAGAACCTCATCGAGGCCGACGGCATAGGGCTGATCTGCGAGACCGAGGCCGATACCGTGAGCACGGCCATCGGCACCGAGCACGGGCACTGGAGCGATACCTTGCGTAAATGCCACGACCACGAGCGACTGGCTTTCAACCGACGCACGAACCGGGAATACCGGGAGTGCCCGGCCTCTTACCTCAGTGTCTTGTTAAGCGGGACCCCGGCGCAGGTACGGCCACTCATTCCCTCGGCCGAGAACGGGTTGTTCTCACGCCAATTGTTCTACCGGATGCCACCCATCGACGAGTGGGCGGATCAGTTCGAGCAGGGCGACGAGGACATGGATAGCCTCTTCTCCGATTGGGGGAAGCAGTGGAAAATGCTCGTGGACTACCTGCGTGAGAGGGTCAATATCATACAATTCCATCTCTCCGACACGCAAAAGGAGCGATTCAACAGCTGCTTCGCACGCATATTCGGGCACGCCGGTCTTTCCTACGGTTATCCGATGCGAAGCTCCGTGGCCCGTATCGCTATCAATATCTGCCGGATCGCTTCCGTGGTGGCCTTCCTACGATCGGTGGAGAGTCTCCTCATCCCACAAGCCATTCTCGATTCTCAGTTTTCAATCCTCAATTGTCCCGGTCTCTCGCCTGCCCTCGAGATCCCGGAGGAGAACGTACGGGACGGTATCGTTCCTTCTCTAGAGTTACGCATCAACGATGACGATTTTCAAGCCGTCCTCTCGCTCGTGGAGCCGCTCTACCGTCATTCGGCGGGCATACTCTCCCTGCTTCCGTCTGACGAGGTGCCACGCTCTCGCACGCCCACGCCCCAAGAGGCTCTCTTCGCGGCCCTTCCACTCTCTTTCAACCGACAACAGGCCTTGGAGGAAGCAGAGAGGAACAACATCCCCACCGCCACCCTAGATACCTGTCTCAAGCGAATGCAGGAACGAGGCACGCTGGAGAAGAACGGCCGGGGCGAGTACAGCTTCGGCGGCCGTGTCACCCATAAGTAATCCCGGCCTCCCTCACACCCCTATATAACGTACCCCACGGGCGTGTGTGTGTGAGGGGGGGACGAATGTTTGAAAGTTTGAAAGTTTCATTCTCCCAAATCTATAAATCATAAATCAAATGTTCTTGCCATTAAGAAAGTCCGCACTAGCGGCATCCTATTTCCCGGAGCTGGCCTCCCATCAAGCTTGCAACCGCTTACGTCGTTGGATCATTCGATGCACGGAATTGCACGACAAGCTGCTGGAGACGGGCTACCGCCCCGAGCAACGTATATTTACGCCACGACAGATCAGATTAATCATCCACTACCTAGGAGAACCGTAAATTAGTTGACAGTTGCGCACAGAGGTAAATAAAAACAGCCTACTGTCACTAGTCAACTGTCAACTTGGATGGGTATTCTAAGATCTTTACAATGCCCATCCAAGGCTTCTTATAATGCCTATTCAAAGGGGCTTACGATAGGCAGCGTAAGAAACCGGCGGTTATCACTGCGTCCCATGTTAATTAATCGTTATTCCCTACCCCGGGCATCAATCGGCATCACCGCCCCTTACGGCGGAACCTATCTTTGTAACATTGATCAGCAAGCAATTAATTTTCTATTATTAATCTTTAATTATCAAACTATGCCACAAGCATTTCAAGCACGAAAGTTTTTTATCCCCAAGACGGATCCTAAGCAGGAGGTGTACAAGCCGGTTCCCTATTATTTCGGTACCCTGTCCACACAAGATGCGGCCGACCAGATCGCCGAGGAGTCTTCGCTCACGAAGGGTGACGTATTGAACGTATTGGATCGTTATCAGCGGTATGTCATCAAGAACCTACAGAAAGGTTACAAGGTGGAGCTGCTAGGGTTCGGAACCGTCTATAACCGCTTCGTCACGGAGAAGGGGGTAGCGACCGCCCCCGAGGTCAAGGCTACGCATATACGGACTATCGTGCCGGGATTCTCGCCTTCCTATACCATACTGAACGGGGCACGACGGTACTCGCTGCTGGGCGAGAAGACTTCGTTGCTCAAGGTGACGATACTCGGGACGCCGGTGGAGGAAGGGGGCGGTTCCGATTCTGAGTCGCCTGATGAGATCTGATGTGTCACTTTTGGCTTGACCCAAAAGTAACCAAAAGGTCAAGGCTGACGCTGACGGGCTACTTCGAGACCTACGCTCGCTGTCGCATCCCAACTCGCTTCGCTCAGACAGGGATGCTCCGGGCGCTCGCTGCGGTCTCTTCGCTTGACGCCCGTCCGCTGAGGCCGTCCGAAGGAAAGCGAAGCTTTCCTCTTATATTAACCGTGATATCATTATTCATTATTCATTATTCATTATTCACTATTAATTATTAATTATCATGAAAAAATCCGTATGGAGTACCATTATCAAAGTGATCATCGCCGTAGCTACCGCCATCGCGGGAGCACTTGGCATCCAATCCTGTATTCTCTAATTTTCAATTTTCAATTATCAATCTTCAATTATCATGGGTAAGGCTTATTGTTTCTACCAGAATTACAGGGAGGTTCGCCTCCTTGTAATTCATTGCTCGGCTACACGATATGACAGGGATTTTCCTGTGGAGGCGCTCCGTTCATCGCACAAGGCACGGGGATTCGCCGATATCGGCTATCATTTCTATATCACACGGGACGGGGAGCTACATCGTTGCCGACCGGTCAACCAGATCGGGGCGCACGCAGCCGGATGGAACGACAAAAGTATCGGTATATGTTACGAGGGAGGACTCGACGAACAAGGCCGTCCGGCCGATACCCGGACCTACGCCCAGCGGTGTACCTTGACGGATCTGCTACGGCAATTACGAAGGGACTATCCGGAGGCACGCATCCTAGGACATTACCAATTAAGCCCTTACATACGCAAGGCTTGCCCTTGCTTTGACGCAAGGGAGGAGTATCTCGTTTTATAAAATAGATACCGGCTCGTCATTCACTCGCTAGATTGTCCGGTTTCACGACTTACTTTGTAAAAATACCCCCTATCTCTTTCAGCTCTTGCTCTTTATGATGCCTCGTTATGAAGCGGTTGATCGTCAAGTGAAGGATAGACCATAAAACCAAGTTCAAGAGCAAGAGGTAGGTGGCGTTTACCTTCATGGCCAATAAGACATTCAATACGATGAAAAAAACAGATACGCACAGAATCGTCACCATCACCATCCGTACACGCATACCCGTACGAAGCAGCTTGTGATGGAAATGATTCTTATCGGGCAAGAACGGGTTACGATGATTACGAAGGCGATGAAGCACCACACGGATTACATCGAGCAAAGGGACCAAGACCGTGGAGAAAGCGATCACCATATAGGGATTTGGTAACTCCGGTGAGACTTGGTTCGACACGCACAGATGGATGATCAGGAAACCGATCACGTAACCCAGCGTAAGACTACCCGCATCACCCATAAAGAGCTTATGGCCACGGTTTGCGTTGCCAAAGACGTTGTAACACCAAAAAGGCATGAGGACTCCCAGCGTACAGATGGCCAACAAGGCGTACACATACTGCATGCGGATAAAGAAGATCACGCTCAAGACCGACAGGGCGATACTGCACAAACCGGAGGCCAAGCCATCGATACCGTCTATCAAGTTAATGGCGTTCGTGATATACACTACGATAAAGACCGTGACGGGGATTCCCACCCAAGCGGGAACCGAGTATACACCGAACAAGCCTCCCAAGGAACCGAACCAATTACCGGACAGTACCAATAATAATGCCGACACGATCTGGACGGCGAACTTGTAACGGTAGCCAACACCCACAAGATCGTCGCAGACACCCACTAGATAGAGTAGCGTCATGCCCACGAACAGAAAGAGATACTCATAGAGCATGTTGAACGACAGGCTCGATGAGTCCATATCCCAAAAGTACAGGCGGAAGCCTATCACAAGGAACATGGACATCAGGATCACCGGAAAAAACGACAGGCCGCCCAGACGGGGGACCGGCGTCGTATGTACCTTACGGGAATCCGGGACATCATATAACCGTTTCTTGTGGGAGATCACCAAGATCCTCGGGATGATCACCATCCCGAACAGCACGGAAAAAAGGAAGCCCGACAGTAGTAGTAATGTTATTTGCATGATTTGCGTATTAGTTATTTCTTCTTGTCACCGGCCTCGAAACCGTAACCATAGCCGTAGCCATAACCGTATCCCTTGCCGTAGCCGTATTTCTTGCCGTAACCGTAGCCGTAGCTGTTCTTGCGCTTGCTCATATCAAGGCCGTTGATGACCGTCGCGAGCTTCGGGAACTTACGCTCACGCCGTAACACGTTGATGTAGCTGAAACCGGCCTTCGGTGTCACGTCCGCACGGCAGACGTACACGCACATGTCAGCCACACGGCCGATGATCGCCGTATCCGTAACCATGCCGATAGGGGCCGTATCCAAGATGACATAGTCGTACCGTTCCTTCAACCGGGCGATAGCCCTCTCCAGCACGTCACGGGCGACCAGCTCAGTCGGGTTCGGGGGGATAGGACCACCCGGGAGGATATCGAGGTTAGGGCTGATATCGGATCGCTGGACCATGTCGAACAACTCCACGTGATCCGGGTCGCTCAGATAGTTCGTGATGCCCTCCATCTTACGGGAGATATTGAACACCTTGTTCAGGCCCGGCTTGCGGATGTCCATACCGACCACCACCACCCTCTTGCCCAAGTAAGCCAAGCTCACCGCCAAGTTGCCAGCAACGAAAGACTTGCCCTCGCCCGGTTGCGTGGAGCTGAAAAGGATCACACGCTCGTCCTTGCCTAGCATGAACAAGAGGTTCGTGCGCAACCCCCGGAACATCTCCTCCATCAGGTCGTTCTTGTTCTCACGCACCACGATCGAGCCCTCACCCGTCTTCTTGACCAACGGGAGCTCCGCCAAAATAGCCACGCCCGTGATCGCCTCAACGTCCTCACGGTTCTCGATCTTGTATTTCAACAGGTCATGAAGGTAGACAATGCCCACCGGGATCGCCAGGCCCAAGATCAACGCCGCAAGCATGAAGACCATCCTCTTCGGGGCGACAGGACGCTCATCGGCGAGCGGCTCCTCGATGATGCGGCCGTTGTTCGCCGTGGCCGCCAGCGTGATGGCGTTCTCCTCACGCTTCTGCAACAGCATGACGTACAACGTGGCCTTGATCTCCTGCTGCCGGGAGATCGTCATGAACTCCTTCTCCTGCCTCGGGGCGTCGCTGATGCGGCTCTCGAACTTGCTCGCCTGGCGGTCGATGTCCGCCTTGGCGATCTGGAGACCCCTCAAGACACTGTTCACCGTCGTCTTCACGTTGCGGCGCATAGCCTCGATGCCGGCGTTCATGTTGATGATCGCCGGGTTGCTGTCCGAAGAGGTGCGCAACAGGCGCTTGCGCTCGATGATCATTGTGTTGTACTGGTCGATGACAGAGGTGAGGTTTTGATCCCGCAGGCCCACGTTGGCAGGGATCACCTCGTCCATGTTCGCAGGATCGTCGATATAATTGCGGAGATACTGCACCAAGTTGATCTGCGTGGCGTTCTCCGTACGTTGTTGCTCATACCTCGAGCTTTCCTGCAACGCCATCTGGGCGTCGCTCGTCAAATTCGTCAGGCCGGAGCGTTGCTTGAAGGCAGCGAGCTCGCTCTCCGTAGTGCCCAGCTCGCCGTTGATGATGCCGATGCGCTCCTCGATGAACTCCGCCGTCTTCTGCGCCACCTCGTTCTTCTCGTCGTTGGCGTCCTGGTTGTAGAACGACACAAGGCGATTGATGAAGTCCACGCCTCGTCGCCTCACCGTGTTCCTCAAGGATACCTTGGCGATCGTCGTCGTCTTGGACGAGGGCGTCACGCTCAACTCCTTGCCGTAAGCCTCGGCAGTAGACGTGGGGGTATGGACGTGGGCGACCAGCTCGATCTCCCCGCCCTCCAACTCCGGTATGGAATCCATGCACGTGAAACTGAAAACCCCCACGGGGGTGGGCAATATGGCGGGGAGCCTGTCGAAGCCCTGCTCCATCGTCTCCTCGTCACCCTCCTTGTCAATCTTGTACTCCGCTCTCACCGTTAGCTGACCCTCCTTCGTGTAGCGCATGCGTAGCTCGACGGGGGCCACCAGACGGTCCGCCTCCTCGGGGGTGATGAACACGTTAACGGGGGAGTTCTTGTATAAAGGGGGGTTAAAGCCCAAGGCGTTCGACTCCTCCATGTCGATATACAGGCCCATGTCGTTCACCACCTTCTTGATCAACGTGCGGGACCTCAGGATCTCGACCTCGTTGTCGAAGTTACTCGTCATCGAGAGCATGCCAAGGTCCTGTATCGCAGCCAAGCCGCTGGCGGCGTTTGCCCCCTTCTTCTCGTCCTCCTTGATCAGCACCGACGACGTGACGTTATACACCGGCGTCTGGTAACGCAGGAAGACGTACATCCCGATGCAGCAGGCCAGTACGCTCGCCACGAACCAAGGCCAATAAACCATATACTTGAAAAACACGGCGTAAAGATTGATCTCACGATCCTCCCCCTCCGGATTGTTATTATTATTATTATTATTGCTTGTATTTATACCATCGTCCACCATCTCTCTAAATTTTCAATTCTCAATTCTCTATTTTCAATTATTTAAGTATGTTCACCAACAGGCCGGCGATCGAGACCAAGATCGAGATCGAGCTCACCCACAACGTCGTGCTGTTACCGATATCGGAGTTCTTCGCCTTCGTCTCGTTCGGCGTGACATAAAGGATGTCGTTCTGTTTCAAATAATAATACGGGGAGGTCACGATTCCGGCGTTGTTCAGGTCAAGGTTGATGATCTTGCGCTTCCCGCTCTCGTCCTCGCGGATCAGCTTCACGTTGTCACGTACGCCGTAGATCGTCATGTCGCCGGCCATCGCCAACGCCTCCAGAACGTTCACCTTCTCGTTGCCGATCGTGAAGCTGCCCGGACGGGCCACCTCGCCCAAGACCGAGATCTTGTAGTTCGCCATGCGCACCGTCACGATGGGCGCCTCCTTCAAGTAAGGCCTCAATCTCTCACGGATCAGGCTCTCCGCCTCGTTCTTCGTCAAGCCGCCGACCCTCAGCGTACCGATCACAGGGAAGTCGATCTCGCCGGAGTTGTTCACGAGGTATTGCTGCAACGTGGGTTGCGTCGTCGTGTTGATGTTCGTCAGGGCCGCGTTCAACGGGGTCTGCACCGTCAGGTTGAACGGGGCCGCCGCCTGAGGGTCCGTCGTGTTGACCGTGATGCTCAACAGGTCCTTGGGCATGATCTTGGCGTCATACAGGGGAAGCGTCCCCTCGAGATCGTTCACCGCCTCCGGGTTCTGGAGGTAGGGCACGTTCTTGTAAGACGTACACGCCGCCAGCAAAAGGGGCAGCGAGAATAGGAACAGTAGTCTTTTGATCTTCATATTATTTTGTTATCGTTTTTATTTCTTTAAACACGGATGACACGGACTTAACGGAAAAGGCGGGACAGGAAACCTTTGGGTTTCTCCGGCTCGTATTCCGACTCGTATTTACGCATCAAGTCCTCATAGCTCAGTCCCTTGGTCACCATCTCGTAGATCGTGCCCCAGTCCGGGAGGCCGCCGAGATTGCGGTCGTCGATGAAAACGTCCGCCTTCAGCTTGCGGGAGAAGTGGTTGTTCCGGTCTCTCTCCTCCTCCGGGTAGTCACGGTTCACCGCGTAGAACTCCAAGCCACGCTCACGGCAGAAGGACAACGCCTCCTCCAAGAGCACTCCCTCACGGACCGTCCACAGGATCAGCTTATGCCGCTCCGATTGTAATTTCCTCAACGTCTCGATGGCGAAAGGAAGCTCACGACCTATCGCCGGATACTTATGCTCGACGATCGTACCGTCGAAATCTACCGCTATTATCATCTCTTTAATTCTCAATTTTCAATTCTCAATTATAAAAGGGCCGGACCACCGGACGGCCGGAGTGGTATATGTTAAAGCGGGGTCAGCCTATCGGCCAAAGCCAAGGGGTCTCCTAGCCGCTAGAGACGGCCATTGCCATCCGGGGGATCCGACCGTTTCTTTTCTGCCCTTATCTAATTCTCGCTTAACCGGGGCAATCCCTCCACCTCGCCGGCGTGCCATTCACGGTAGTCCGCCAAGGGAAACC
>OBVZ01000036.1_pt1 | contig 154698 bp, 146 predicted proteins | sample 1476241 | NCBI WGS metagenome assembly OBVZ01 (sample SAMEA2580034, study PRJEB22360) | human gut metagenome | reverse complement strand
GTCGCTACCTTTTTGACCTCTGTGTCATCTTATGAGGGCGGTTGCGGATTTGAGGTATAATTTCTTTTGATTGTCCTGTAACAAGTTGTATCATTTCCGCCTTCCATCCTTCTTCAAGCCTATTGGTAATAAAAGTATGACGTGCAGTATGGCTGACTATAATGTCACATATTCTATCACTACGTTCCTCTAACGTATCGCCTGTCTGAACTTGATAATTATGCGTTCTCGTCAATCCCGCTTTTTCTGCAATTGTTTTAATTTCTCTTGTTATATAATTTTCGATTGTAATATCTCTAACTTCTTCTTTATTTGAATGCTTCTGCTTATTTTTAAATAAAGTAAACTCTGTGTCTTTATATTTATCTATTAATGATTTAATTCTCTCATTCAAATGTATGCTAACTGCCTTGCTGCCTTTCTCTGTCTTCGCACAATTAATAAAATCATCTTCAATCGTATAATTTTGATTTCTAACAATATCTATCAATTTTGAAACTCGCTGTCCCATTTCTGCTTGAAGAATGAACAAATCTCTTATTTCTATTTCTCTTTTGTTCAATTTATCGTCACACTGCATTAATAATTGAAGTTCACCATCAGTTAACGCAAAACGTGATGTTGCATCATCATCGAGAATTTTCTTCGTTCTTAGCTTATAATCCTCAATCCCTTCATTAATATTTTTAGGAAACAAGTCAAATTCACGTGCCTTTCTAATGACAGACATAATGTGCCCAATCTTCGTTTTTATAGTTTTCCATTTTTTATCTTTTAGTGTCATTTCATATTTTGAGAGATTGACCTTGCTAACGCTAGATAACCTATCACCACCATTTTTTTTCAAAAATTCACAGAACTCTTTAATAGTACTAGCCTTTTGAGTCGTACCTTGACTAGCCTTATAATGCTCGACAATAACTTTGGTGAAAATTAAACTGGCTGGAGTATCGCCATCCACCTCTTTAGTTGAAGGTTTTCTCTTTATCGTTTTTTCCTTTTGAACAGTCACAGCTTCTTCTATCTTATTAGTCATAGTATATTTTGCTTTTGTACTGAATAAACTTTGTTTTATATACTCTAGTGTAATGTTGTCAATTGACTTATTAGACAAAGATAACTTCAATTCCTCAAATTTCTCCCTAATTTCAATGATTTTTTTGTTGGCGATACTATTATTCAAATTTTCTTGTTTAGTCAAATAAGGCTCTACTTTAGCCTTCTGATTCCTGTAATCCCAATTAAGTTTATAGACTTTCATATTGGTATTCACCTTAAATTGTTGACCCTTGAAATTTACAACTGCATAAATTATTGCCATTACAGACTTGTCCTTGACACTTCTTAAATTGAAGTTCAGGCTTAATTTTACAAAAAGCTGTTTTTCCATCTTTTTTATCCCGACTGATTATCAAGCACTTACATTTTCACAACTCTAAATGGTTCTAAAAATGGTACTTAAAATTGGTACTTAAAGTTATTTACGTGTGTACCTTTTTCAAAGCCAAAATTTTATACACCACTGATAATCAATATTTTAAAGCGCCAAAAATGTAAGGATATAAAAAATGGGGCTTTTCACAAAGCTCCATTTTTCAGTTTTCAATAGGTATTAGTTTTTTTTTAAGGTAAAAAGATTGTTTTCAGGATAACGGTGCAAATATAGTCGCTTTTACTGTTATTCTCCAAATTATAAAACATGTCATATAACATCTTTTTGAAATATCTTTGGATTTATTATCATTTGCAGTAAAAACGCCCGTAACTTGTCCGTTACAGGTGACAAATATAGGACTATTTTCTAAGTAGCCCTAATTTTTGTTTAAAAACATGCAAAAAATTACGATTTTGGATAGTTTTCGTCTACTTTTCCGCTATGTTTTAAGACTTTTGCATCAATAAAGAATACTATTTCCTCTGCAATGTTGGTAATGTGGTCACCTGAACGTTCCAATTTCCGGAACACGCCAACCAAGTCTACACAAGTATGAGCCGTTTCCGGATGTTCACGGATATAATCTGCCAGAATACCCGTTGCTTCCGCATTAATGTCATCCAACAGGTTGTCTTTACCAAATACCGCAGTCGCCATCTCAATATTTTCTTCGTTCAAGGCACGTTTCGCCAGTTCCAGCATCGATAAAACCTCTGCCTGCATCTCTCCCAGGCGCAGACGGGCCAGCAAATCGGCATCCAGCACCGGTTCCTTGCAGCGGATAACGAAACGGGCTATACCTTCTGCAAAGTCTCCCAGACGTTCCAGATTCGTATTGATTTTCAGCATTGCCAGTACAAAACGGAGGTCAATCGCTACCGGATTGTACAATGCGATGATATCCTCTATATCACTGTCTATCTTCAGTTCAAAGGCATTCACCCGACGTTCGCGCACCATCACTTGCTGTGCCAGTTCTTTATCAAGCGTCATCACGGCCTCCCCCGCACGGTCAAGCTGATTGTACACCAATGTCCACATTTCATCCACTTCTTTCTTCAATAGAATAAGCTCCGATTCTATAAACTTTACCATAGTCTCTTTATATATAAATGATTAATATTCTGTTTTCTGCAAACACTCCGGCAATACTTAACCGAAACGACCGGTTATATAATTCTGAGTAGCCTCTTTTTCCGGATTGGTGAATATCTTCTTCGTATCATCATATTCCACCATCTCTCCCAGATAAAAGAAAGCCGTTTTGTCGCTGACACGGGCGGCCTGCTGCATATTATGCGTCACGATTACAATGGTATAATCCTTCTTCAGTTCATGAATCAATTCCTCTACTTTAGCCGTAGAAATAGGATCGAGTGCGGAAGCTGGTTCGTCCATCAGCAATACCGAAGGAGATACCGCCATTGCACGGGCAATGCAAAGACGCTGCTGCTGTCCACCGGACAAAGCATAGGCAGATTCCTTCAACTTATCTTTGACCTCATCCCAAAGCGCAGCCCCTTTCAGTGTCTCCTCTACCCGCTGACGAATGAAAGCATTATCTTTCACCCCATTGACACGGAGCCCATAAGCTACATTCTCGAATATACTTTTCGGGAAAGGATTAGGACGCTGAAAAACCATTCCCACATTCTTTCGAAGTTCATCCACTTCCACTCCTTTGGCATAAATATTATGTCCGTCAATCCGGATCTCCCCTTCCAAGCGAGTAGCAGGAATCAAGTCGTTCATCCGGTTGAAAAGACGGAGGAAAGTCGATTTACCACATCCCGACGGTCCGATAAAGGCAACTACAGACTTTTCTTCAATCTGCATGCTGATCCCCTTCAAGGCATGAAAGTCACCATACCAGAAGTTGACATCGCGTGTATCTATTTTTACTGTATCCATATACTAATCAATTCGTTTTTACTCTTTTCTCAAAATATTTTCTCAATGCATTTGCCAGCAGATTAACCAGAAGGATAATCACTATCAGCACCAAAGCGGTACCATAAGCCAACGGTAACTGTGCTTCCATATCCGTTCCGCTGGTAGAAATCACATACAGGTGATACGGCAATGCCATACACTGATCCAGAATGCTTGCAGGTAATTGCGGCAGGAAGTAAGCGGCACAAGTAAACAGAATCGGTGCCGTCTCACCCGAAACACGTCCCAAAGCCAGAATTAATCCTGTAATGATGTTCGGCATCCCCATCGGAAGAATCACATGCCAGATCGTCTGCAACCTGGTAGCTCCCAATGCCCGGCTTCCTTCACGCATGCTGTCGGGAATTGCTTTCAACGCCTCCTCCGTAGTACGGATAACCAAAGGTACGCAAAGTAAACCTAATGTCAAAGAACCAGCCAGAATACTGTCACCGAATCCCATGTAATTGACAAACAGAGCCATACCGAACAGACCGAAAACGATAGAAGGAATTCCGCTCAGGTTATTCGTCATCACCCGGATAAAGCGTACCAGCTTCCCTTTCGGTGCATATTCATTCATGTAGATGCCACTCATCACTCCCACCGGGAAAGCGAAAAGCGCACTGCCTGCCATCAGATAGAAGGTACCGACGATAGCCGGCCAGATGCCTCCGCCGGTCATCCCATCCGTAGGAGCGGACGTGATAAACTCCCAACTGACAGCCCCCGCACCTTTATATATAATGAAACCGAGGATCGCAAACAAAATCAGCACAATACAGAGACTCAACAACCGGAAAATTCCGAAAGCCAGTTTCTGAGAACGGTGTTTCGCTTTATTATTACTTCGTATTTCCATGTTACTTGCTACGTTTTATTCCTCTAGAAGAGATATACTCCACGCTAAAGTTGATGATTAATGTAATAAAGAACAGTACGACGCCCAACAGGAACAACGCTTCGTAATGCGGTCCGCCTGCCGGAGCTTCTCCCAGTTCCGCTGCAATCGTTGCCGGAATGGTCCGGAGCGGTTCGAGAATCGTTGTCGGTATCACTGCAGCATTACCCGTCACCATCAGCACTGCCATCGTCTCTCCGATAGCCCGCCCGATGCCCAGCACTACTCCGGAAGTAATTCCGGAGATCGAATAGGGAATCACTACCTTATATATAGTCTGCCACTGCGAAGCTCCCAAAGCCAGACTCGCTTCCCGCATCGAACGCGGACAGTTCCGCATGGCATCTTCGGTCACTGTTATAATAGTAGGCAGCGCCATGATAGCCAGAATGATACTTCCTGCCAAACCACTCTCCCCTACCGGCAGATCAAAGAATTTCTGAATCAGCGGGACAACGACAATCAAACCGAAAAAACCGTAAACCACCGAAGGAATACCACTCAACAGTTCAATGATCGGTTTCAGCCAGTTGCGCACCTTCGGATTAGCAACCTCAGACATATAGATAGATACCGAAAGTCCGAACGGAAGTGCAAAGAGGATAGCGAACAGACTTACCCACAAGGTGCCCGCAATCAACGGCAGAAATCCGAATAATGGAGCAGGAGTAGCTGTCGGGAACCACTCGGCACCTGCAAAAACATCTTTTACCGAAATGGTATTATCCTTGATAAAATGCACCGCATCAGGCTGCACTATAAATTTCTGCGGGACAAAAGCTACAATGCCGGGCGTCTTCTCCACCAGTTGCATGATTCTTTCACCGGCATACTCATAAGCGGGTCCGAGTTCTTCCTCTGTATAATACTCCGTGATGTCTTCCAAACGAAAAACCCGGATAGGGAGATCCTCCCCACCGAGTTCTTTCCAGTTTGTTATCTCTTCGTCGAAAACATCCTTTATCTGAGCAGGACTCAGCGTATTTACCCGATTACTTTTGTTCAAAGCCAACACATACCCTTCTTCAATCACTTTACTATTGAACAGCCCGAAAGCCTCTGTAAACAGGAAAAGTACGATCAGCAGGATAGTAATACTTGTTACGAAACCGCTACAAGTCAAAATTCCTTCTATTATCTTCTCAAAAATCTTCTTCATACCTATTGGTTTTCTGATGCAAAGAAAGCGACTCCTTATTAAGGAGGTGTGACTAATGTTTGAAGGAAGTATTTCAATGCTGTTACATTTGTGTTACAAACACTATTTCCCGCTTATCTGAAACAAAAATGTAATATGTGATTGTTTTATTTGCACCAACAATAAAAAGAATAATTATGAAAGTGAGAAGAAATTTATTAATCGCCCTTTCCCTTCTGTCTCTCAGCGCCAACGCACAGCGCATCAAAGGCAGCGACACTGTATTGCCTGTTGCCCAACAAACAGCAGAGCGATTTATGAATCTGCAGCCGGATGCACGGGTCACAGTCACCGGCGGAGGAACCGGTGTCGGTATCTCTGCACTGATGGACAATACGACGGATATCGCCATGGCTTCCCGTCCAATCAAATTCAGCGAAAAGATGAAAACCAAGGAAGCCGGACAAGAGGTGGACGAAGTCATCGTAGCCTACGATGCCCTTGCCGTAGTGGTGCATCCTTCCAATCCGGTGAAACAGCTCACCCGCCAGCAACTGGAAGACATCTTCCGGGGAAAAATCACCAACTGGAAACAGGTAGGCGGCGACGACCGCAAAATAGTAGTCTACTCCCGCGAAACTTCTTCGGGTACTTATGAGTTCTTCAAGGAAAACGTGCTGAAAAATAAAAATTATATGGCAGGCAGCCTTTCCATGCCCGCCACAGGTGCCATCATCCAATCCGTCAGCCAGACGAAAGGAGCTATCGGATATGTCGGCCTGGCTTATGTATCTCCGCGCACCAAGACGCTTTCCGTATCATATGACGGAAGCCACTATGCCGCTCCGACGGTGGAGAACGCAACGAACAAAACTTATCCCATCGTCCGCCCCCTTTATTACTACTATAATGTGAAGAATAAAGAACAGGTAGCTCCTCTGATTGACTTCATTCTTTCACCCGAAGGGCAGGAGATTATAAAAAAGAGCGGTTATATTCCAGTAAAATAAAAAAAATGTCCTACTTTTGTAGCCTATAAATAGAGTTAACATTTTAACGTTATGACAGATATTAAAAACGAAGACACAGGCGATAAGAAAAGCCTGAACTTTATTGAACAGGCAGTAGAGAAGGATTTGAAGGAAGGTAAAAATGGTGGAAAAGTGCAGACCCGCTTCCCGCCCGAACCGAACGGATACCTTCACATCGGTCATGCCAAAGCTATTTGCCTTGACTTCGGCATCGCTGCCAAGCATGGCGGCGTATGTAACCTTCGTTTCGACGACACAAATCCGACCAAAGAGGATGTGGAATATGTAGAAGCCATCAAAGAAGATATTCAATGGCTGGGCTACCAATGGGGAAACGAATACTACGCTTCCGACTATTTCCAGCAATTATGGGACTTCGCCATCCGCCTCATCGAGGAAGGAAAAGCATATATTGACGAGCAAACTGCCGAACAGATTGCCCAACAAAAAGGTACTCCCACCCAGGCAGGTGTGAACAGCCCTTACCGCGACCGCCCTATCGAAGAAAGTCTGGAACTTTTCAAGAAGATGAACAGCGGTGAAATAGAAGAAGGTGCTATGGTACTCCGTGCCAAAATCGACATGGCCAATCCTAACATGCACTTCCGCGACCCGATCATCTATCGTGTCGTAAAACATCCGCACCACCGTACAGGCACTACCTGGAAGGCTTATCCGATGTATGACTTCGCCCACGGACAGAGTGACTTCTTTGAAGGAGTAACTCACTCTCTGTGTACACTTGAGTTTGTGGTGCACCGTCCGCTCTACGACCTCTTCATCGACTGGCTGAAAGAAGGCAAGGACCTGAACGACAACCGTCCCCGTCAGACTGAGTTCAACAAACTGAACCTGAGCTACACGCTGATGAGCAAACGTAACCTGCTGACGCTGGTAAAAGAAGGACTGGTGAACGGATGGGACGACCCCCGTATGCCGACTATCTGCGGTTTTCGCCGTCGTGGTTACTCTCCGGAGTCTATCCATAAATTTATCGATAAGATCGGTTACACCACTTACGACGCACTGAACGATATCGCATTGCTGGAAAGCTCTGTCCGCGACGATCTGAACAGCCGTGCTACCCGTATATCCGCTGTCATCAACCCGGTGAAACTCATCATCACCAACTATCCGGAAGGACAAGTAGAACAACTGGAAGCCATCAACAATCCGGAAGATCCGGAAGCCGGAAGCCATATGATTGAGTTCAGCCGCGAATTATGGATGGAACGCGAAGACTTCATGGAAGACGCGCCCAAGAAATATTTCCGCATGACTCCGGGACAGGAAGTACGCCTCAAAAACGCTTACATCGTGAAATGTACCGGATGCAAGAAGGATGAAAACGGTGTGATCACAGAAGTATATTGCGAATATGATGCAAATACCCGCAGCGGTATGCCGGATGCCAACCGTAAAGTGAAAGGTACGCTCCACTGGGTAAGCTGCAACCACTGCCTGCAAGCAGAAGTGCGCCTCTACGACCGTCTGTGGAAAGTAGAAAACCCACGCGATGAACTGGCTGCTATCCGCGAAGCAAAGAAATGCGAAGCTCTGGAAGCAATGAAGGAAATCATCAATCCGGATTCTCTGAAAGTTCTTCCGAATTGCTATATCGAGAAGTTTGCGGCAACCTTGCCTGTACTCTCATACCTGCAATTCCAACGCATCGGCTATTTCAATATAGACAAAGACTCGACTCCGGAGAAACTTGTATTCAACCGTACGGTAGGATTAAAAGATACCTGGGGTAAAATCAATAAATAATTCAGCCTTCACAGGCTTGGTAACAACAAAAAGACACAGTGCCAAAAGCCGAAAAATAGCTTACTGATATTTTCAGGCACGGATTACACGGATTAACACGGTTCTAAGTTACATCAACTTTCAGTTCCGTGTAATTTGTGTAATCCGTGCCTAAAACCTCTTTTAGCACTGTCTTATTCAAATCAAAATAAATCAGAATGGGGAGAAAAAATTCACCGTCCGCAAATAAAGAACTGAACGAGTTAATCGCTCAATATGAAACGGCCAGAGCGGAAAACCGGCAACTCTATCTGGACGGAGACCAATTAGCCGACATTGCTGACCAATATGCCGCCGGACGTAAATTCAACGAAGCGCAAGAAGTCATAACTTACGGCCTCCACCTGCATCCCGACAGTACAGATCTACTGGTAGAGCAAGCTTATCTTTATCTGGATACCGGCAAAATTCCTCTGGCAAAAAAAGTGGTGGAAAGTATTACAGACGAATATGATACAGATGTGAAAATGCTGAAAGCGGAACTTATGCTGAACGAAGGACAACTGGAAAACGCCCGAAATGTACTGGATACTATAGAAGATGCTGATGAACTGGAAACGATCATCAACATCGTCTATCTTTATATGGATATGGGATACCCCGAAGCCGCCAAAGAATGGCTGGACAAGGGTGCTCCCCGTCATGGCAAAAAAGAAGATTTCATGGCGGTTATGGCGGACTACCTCACAGGTACCAACCAGCTCGAAGCCGCATCAACTTTCTACAATCAACTGATCGACATCGACCCCTACAACGCCAGCTACTGGGTAGGGCTTGCCAAATGCCGCTTTGCAGCCGAAGACTGTGAAAAAGCAATCGAAGCCTGCGACTTTGCACTGGCTGCCGACGACAAATGTGGAGAAGCTTACGCCTATCGCGGACATAGCTATTTCTACCTGAACAATTCAGATGCCGCCATTGAAGATTATAAAAAGGCAATAAAGTACAAAGCTCTTCCTCCCGAAATGGGTTATATGTTTCTGGGGCTTACATATTCCAACAAAGAAGCATGGAAAGAAGCCGACGATTACTACCAACGTGTCATCGACCGCTTTATAGAAGAGGGTCTCGGCAATTCTCCCTTATTGATAGATACTTATACCAATAAAGCCGTAGCCGCCTCCCGACTGGGCAAGTACGAGGAAGCGCATCAGCTATGCAAAAAAGCCATAGCCATCCAACCGGATGATCCTGCCATCTATCTGGCAGAAGGCAAACTCTACATACAGGAAAATCAAAAGAAAAAAGCGGTCAAATCTTTTGATAAAGCACTGACAATGGAACCAAGTGCGGAAATGTGGTATATGGTAGCCTCGGCCTATTCGGACGCAGAGTACTTATATCAGGCCAAGCTCTGTTTTCAGGAGGCATACCGGATTGATCCCAACTATGCGGACATCGCAGAGAAACTGAGTGTCCTCAGCCTGATGCATAATGAAATAGACGACTTCTTCAAGTACAACAATGAAAGTGAGCATCCCATCAGCGAAGATATCATTCTGGACCTGTTATCCCGCCCCAACCAAACGGAAGAAGGAGAACAGATGCTGAGAGAAGTATGGGAACGCATGAAGAAAGAGAAAGGAAACAACTAATCATATTAATAAACTTTAGCCCAAAAACATATGGAATCAGTAGCTTTTATCCAGTGGTGTCTGGAACACCTGAATTATTGGACAATCACTTTATTAATGACTATAGAAAGCTCCTTCATCCCCTTCCCGTCGGAAGTGATCATCCCGCCGGCGGCTTACAAGGCAGCTGTCAATGACGAGCTTAATATTTATCTGGTAGTCTTGTTTGCCACCATCGGTGCAGATATCGGAGCATTAATCAACTATTATCTGGCAAAATGGCTGGGACGCCCCATCATTTATAAGTTTGCCAACAGCCGTATCGGCCATATGTGTCTGATTGACGAAGCAAAAGTACAGCATGCCGAATCGTATTTCGACAAGCATGGCGCACTCTCCACATTCATCGGTCGATTGATTCCGGCAGTACGTCAGCTAATTTCCATACCGGCAGGACTTGCCCGCATGAAAATGCACACCTTCCTGCTGTACACTACCATAGGAGCCGGATTATGGAACACCATCCTGGCTGTTATCGGTTATTACCTGTCAACAGTGCCCGGCATCGAAAGCGAAGAACAACTGATCGCCAAAGTTACAGAATACAGCCACGAAATCGGCTATTGCTTCATCGCCATCGGAATATTCATCGTAGGCTTCCTGGTCTATAAAGGAATGAAGAAAAAATAAGTATTAAGTATTAGGTATTAAGTATTAACCGAAGCTGCTGTTTATGAGCTTATCCGCATGGCTTAATACCTAATACTTAATACCTAAATTAGAAATTAAATTGCACTCCCACGCCTAACACCTCTTTGAATTGCAGGCGAGATCCCTTACTGCCGTCTTTTTGAACGATCTTGATATCATCGTCATATACCATATTAGTGGTCAGTGTGGTGGAAAACCATTTATTAATTGCCATATTTATCTGTATTTCCCAGTTGACATCGATATTCTGAGGTTTATGCAAATAATCAGAATACAGGTCCAGACGGGAGTATACAGTCATATTCTTCAAGAATTCATATTTCACCTCCCCTTTCAGGTTGGCACCGAAGCTCGACAACAGATGCTTGCCGGGATCTACTCCAAAGGCACCTTCGTCAGACAAACGGTCATTCAGAACAAAGGTTCCGCGCCAGGAAGCAGGAGACAATACAACCGTGAAAATCTTTCCCGGATCATACGTAAATCCCAGACCGGTGGTCAAATAGCCCGGCGACATAAATTCGGAGATAGCGACATCCTTATTGACAGAATAGTCATATCCGGGTGAGAATTGCGTCTGAAAAGTGGCAAATGCACTCGCATACCAGTTTTTGGCGATAGAATAACCATAGTTGGTATTCAAATATATTTTATCATTGGCTTTTCTCATGCCGTCCTCCCCTGTCTTATTCAATCCATAAGCCAGTTCAAGGCGGTTATTCCATATATGCTTTCCTTTTTTATAATTAGCTTGATAAGTACCTTGCAAGTCAAAAGCGACGGAGTTATCACCTCCGGCAGACCAGTTGGTCAGGCTTACTTGCGTCAGTTTGAGTCCGGCAAAACCTTCCGTTGTCCAGGGAGAAGTTTTTGTACTATCGGCGGTTTGAGCCGACAAGTGGGCAGCGCCCATGCCTAACAGGGCGATGAAGAAAAATCGAATTTTGTCCATGTGGTTGAGGTTTAGGAAAAAAGTAATTAGGTAATAAGTATTAAGTATTAATCGAAGCCGCTTATTGTACTATTGGTACCAACCGCATGGAATAATACTTAATACTTATTACTTAATACTTATTCTTTAACTGCCGCTAATGCTTTGTCATAGTCCGGTTCCTGAGTAATCTCCGGAACAAGTTCCGTATAAGCTACCTTGCCGTCTTTACCGATCACGACTACTGCACGTGCCAGTAATCCTGCCAGCGGTCCGTCTGCCATACGCAGTCCGTAGCTCTCGTCGAAGTCAGAGAAGCGGAAGTCAGACAATGGAATTACGTTCTCAATGCCTTCAGTCGTGCAAAAGCGTGCATGAGCAAAAGGAAGGTCTTTGGAAATAGCCAGTACGACCGTATCTTTGAGGCCTGCTCCCATTTTATTAAATTTGCGTACCGATGTTGCACAAACGCTCGTATCCAGACTTGGAAAAATATTTAGAATTACATTTTTGCCGTTCAGGTCTTTCAGAGAGAAAGAAGACAAATCAGTTTTTACTAACTCAAAGTCAGGAGCGACTTTACCTACTTGTATAAATTCACCGATCAGTTTCACCGGTTGTCCTTTGAAATTTGTTGTTGCCATATTGCATTTACATTTTAAAATTACTTTATAATAAAAACAACTTATCCCCGGAATATGTTCACACGAAAACCTTTTCTAAAATCAATTTGTTATTCCTCCACAAATTCACAGAATATTCATTTAAAATTTAAAACGTATGGAAACTGTATTCAACGAGATCCAGCACTCAGTAAAAAACTGGTGGACTTCTCTTTTATTAGGAATTGTGTATATCATTGTCGCCCTTTGGCTTATGTTCTCACCCCTCAGTAGCTATGTCGCATTGAGCATCGTTTTCAGCATATCGATGCTGATAAGTGGTATTCTCGAAATCATATTCTCTCTCAGTAACCGCAAGGGAGTACCCAGTTGGGGCTGGTATCTGGTGGGAGGAATCATCGACCTTATTTTAGGTATTTACCTGATCGCCTATCCGATGGTCAGCATGGAAGTCATTCCGTTTATCATCGCCTTCTGGCTTATGTTCCGGGGCTTCTCCTCCACCGGCTACTCCATCGACCTCAAACGTTACGGCACTCGCGACTGGGGCTGGTACATGGCTTTCGGCATCCTTGCCATTATCTGCGCCCTGATCATATTGTGGCAACCGGCAGTAGGCGCATTATACGTAGTCTACATGATCTCCTTTACTTTCTTCATCATCGGACTTTTCCGCGTCATGCTTTCGTTCGAATTGAGAAATCTGCATAAAAGAAAATAAAAATCTTTCGGCAGTTACTTCGTATTTTGTTTATCTTTGTAGGCAATTTACACGAATCAATAAACTAAAAAAGAAGAAAAATTATGGCAATGCATACTTGGTTTGAGTGCAAAATCCGTTACGAGAAAACAATGGAAAACGGAATGCAGAAGAAAGTAACGGAACCTTATCTGGTAGATGCACTCAGCTTTACAGAAGCAGAAGCACGTATTATCGAGGAGATGACTCCATTTATCACAGGAGAATTTACAGTATCGGACATCAAACGTGCCAACTATAGCGAACTTTTCCCCAGCGATGAAGAAAGCGCTGACCGCTGGTTTAAGTGCAAACTGATCTTTATCACCCTTGACGAGAAAAGCGGCGCCGAGAAAAAGACTTCTACCCAAGTGCTGGTTCAGGCTGCCGACTTGCGCGACGCAGTGAAGAAACTGGACGAGGGCATGAAAGGAACAATGGCTGACTATCAAATCGGTATGGTATCAGAAACTCCGCTGATGGATGTATATCCTTATAGCGCCGGACCGAATGACAAACCGGAATTTGATCCGTCAAAAGCATAAGTAACCATGAGTATTGCTGACAATCTAAAGCAAGTGCTGGCCGAACTCCCACAAGGAGTCCGGCTGGTTGCTGTCTCAAAATTCCACCCCAATGAAGCGATAGAAGAGGCTTATCAGGCGGGACAGCGTATTTTCGGAGAAAGCAAAGTGCAGGAAATGACAGCTAAATACGAAACTTTGCCGAAAGACATCGAATGGCATTTTATCGGGCACTTGCAGACAAATAAGATTAAGTACATGATTCCCTACGTAGAAATGATACACGGGATCGACACTTATAAGCTACTGGCGGAAGTCAACAAGCAAGCAGCCAAGGCGGGACGTATCGTGAACTGCCTGATACAAATTCACGTTGCCCAAGAAGAAACCAAATTCGGTTTCAGCCCCGAAGAATGCAAAGACATGCTACATGCCGGCGAATGGAAAGAGCTGTCTCACATACGCATCTGCGGATTGATGGGAATGGCAAGCAACACCGACGATGTTGAACAAATTAACCGGGAATTTTGTTTACTGAATAGGCTCTTTCAGGAAATAAAAGCAAACTGGTTTGCCGATTCGGATACTTTCCGCGAATTGTCGATGGGTATGTCACACGACTATCACGAAGCAATCGCTGCAGGAAGTACTTTAGTGCGGGTCGGAAGCAAGATATTCGGAGAAAGAAACTATAATACTTAATCAATCATTATTACCATGACCGATTTAAAAACTACTTTCGCAGGGCTTTCTCTCAGAAACCCAATCATTATCAGTAGCTCGGGACTGACCAACAGTGCCGGCAAGAATAAGAGACTGGCAGAAGCAGGAGCAGGTGCCATTGTACTGAAATCTCTGTTTGAAGAGCAAATTATGCTGGAAGCGGATCAACTGAAAGACCCCGCTTTTTATCCGGAAGCAAGTGATTATCTGGAAGAATATATCCGTGAACATAAGTTAGCTGAATATCTCACTTTAATCAAGGAAAGCAAGAAAGAGTGTTCTATTCCCATCATAGCCAGCATCAACTGCTATTCAGACTCGGAATGGGTAGACTTTGCCAAACAGATACAAGAGGCCGGCGCCGATGCACTGGAAATCAATATTCTGGCATTGCAATCGGATGTGCAATATACGTATGGCTCATTTGAGCAGCGTCACATCGACATTCTGCGTCATATCAAACAAACGGTAACCATTCCGGTTATTATGAAACTGGGTGACAACCTGACCAACCCCGTAGCCCTGATCGACCAGCTATATGCTAACGGAGCAGCTGCAGTGGTTCTTTTCAACCGTTTCTACCAGCCGGACATCAACATTGAGAATATGGAACAAGTATCCGGTGAAGTGTTCAGCACCTCCGCCGACCTTGCCACTCCTCTCCGCTGGATTGGAATCGCTTCTTCAGTGGTAAACAAAATCGATTATGCAGCCTCCGGCGGTGTCGCCAATCCGGAAGCGGTAGTAAAAGTAATCCTTGCCGGTGCTTCAGCCGTAGAAGTTTGCAGTGCTATCTATCAGAATACGAATGCATTTATCGGAGAATCCACCCGTTTCCTCTCCGCATGGATGGAACGCAAAGGTTTCAATAATATCGCTCAATTCAAAGGAAAGCTGAATATTAAAGACGTTCAAGGTATCAATACATTCGAACGTACCCAATTCCTGAAATACTTCGGAAAGAAAGAAGCCTAAAAAATGAAGAACTTTGGGGAAATGAAGAATGAAGAATTCGCTAGCGCATTTATGCTGCAAGTAATTCTTCATTCTTTTTTCTTCATTCTTATTTCTTCATTTTTATAACAAGTTGCTAGCCAACTCACTCAACTGACTACGTTCCCCTTTCACCAGATTGACATGTGCAAAGATATTCTGGTCTTTCATACGGTCGATCATATACACAAGACCATTGGACTGGCTATCCAGATAAGGCTGGTCAATCTGCTGGATATCTCCTGTGAATACCATCTTCGTACCTTCACCTGCACGGGTAATAATCGTTTTTATTTCATTCGGGGTAAGGTTCTGCGCTTCGTCAATGATACAGTACATTTCGCTCAAACTACGTCCGCGGATAAATGCCAATGCTTCAATCACCAGCTGCTCGCTTTTCTGCATATCTTCGATACGCTTCACTTCGGTCGAGTTGGCGGCAAACTGACGCTTGATCACATTCAGATTATCGAATAGCGGCTGCATGTAAGGAGCCACTTTTTCCTGGGCATCCCCCGGAAGAAAACCGATATCCTTGTTGGACAATGCCACTACCGGACGTGCCAGCAATATCTGCTTATAGTCAGTCAACTTGCCTAAAGCTGCTGCCAAAGCCAGCAATGTCTTACCTGTTCCCGCTTTTCCGGTCAATGCCACTAATTTGACGTTCGGATCATTCAGTATCTCGAAAGCGAAACTCTGTTCGGCATTACGGGGCTCAATACCATAATTACGTCCTTTCGTTACCCGGCAAATGGAATGAGTAAAAGGATTGTAGCGCGCCAGTACACTGTTACGATCACTCTTTAAAACGAAGCATTCGTTAGGGTGAATGACATCCTTAAAGTCAAATTCGCTCAGATCAATGCCCTCTTTAGATGAATAGATGCGATCGATCAATGCCGGATCTACATTTTCAAAGATCTCATTGGATTTCTCGAATATATCGACATTGGATACCTTATCTGTGATATAGTCCTCACTGGTAATACCGATAGAACGGGCTTTCATACGCAAGTTTACGTCCTTGGTCACCAATATAGCCGGAGTTTTCGGATATTTGGCTGCCAGATATTCAACAGCTGCCAGTATCAGATGGTCGGGTTTCTTCACCGGAAAAGACTCATGCACTTTGGGAGCATCCACATTTCCGGGAACTACAAACAGGCGACCCATTCCTTCTCCCAGACTCACCCCTTGGGAGAACAGCTCGTCACTCGTCAGCAAATCCAGTTCCCGGACAAATTCACGGGCATTGAAATTTATCTGCTCGTTTCCTTTCTTGAACTTGTCCAGTTCTTCCAGTACGACAAGGGGAAGATGAATATCATTTTCCTGAAAATTCTTCAAGCAATTGTAGTCGTGAAGAATAACATTTGTGTCAATTACAAAATTTTTCTTAGTTCCCATGATTTCTTAGAATTTAATGTTGATATTTGCAGTCTGATTCATCAATCCTCCGCTATCGGTTGAATTGATGGTTCTAAAGATAAACAATTTTGCGAGCAATAAAGATTGCCCGGAGTTAAATATTATAAAACATGGATTATCAGAACACTTTAAAGTACTTATATGAAAGTACACCTATGTTTCAGCAAATTGGTGGAAAAGCATATAAGCCGGGTTTAGAGACAACACACAAATTGGACGAACATTTAGGTCATCCGCATCAACAATTCAGAACGATTCACATCGCCGGAACAAATGGAAAAGGCTCCTGTTCACACACGATCGCAGCCGTACTGCAAGCAGCAGGATACAAAGTCGGGCTATTTACTTCCCCGCATCTGATTGACTTCCGCGAGCGTATCCGTATCAACGGTGAAATGATTCCCGAAGATTATGTAGTCAGCTTTGTAGAAGAACACCGTTCTTTCTTCGAACCTCTGCACCCCTCTTTCTTCGAACTCACCACAGCAATGGCATTCCGCTACTTTGCCGACCAGCAGGTAGATGTAGCTGTAATCGAAGTAGGTATGGGCGGACGTCTGGACTGTACCAATATCATCACCCCCGATCTGTGTGTCATTACCAATATCGGTTGGGATCATATGCAATATCTGGGCAACACACTGACTAAAATCGCCAAAGAAAAAGCAGGAATCATCAAAGAAGACATTCCGGTAATAGTGGGTAAAGTATCAGGAGCAGTGAAAAGAGTCTTCACGATGAAAGCCAAGGCTATGAATGCCTGCATCGTCTTCGCGGAAGAATTAAAGAGTTGCACCAATGTGAGATATGCCCCCTATGATACCCTGAAAGAATCCAGAGCCGAGTTGCAGGAGTTATTGGAGGAGGAAATAAAACTTCAGCAGATACAGGAGCTTCCGATGAAAATGATGCAATTTGTCTCTCTTATCAACCCGACCGACGCCATACACGCCATAGACAGAATCATTGATAAAAGAAAAGACGCGATATTGATTCATAATTCCAGTTTTATGACGGGACTCTACTACGAACTGAGCGGCCTCTGTCAGACAGAAAATTGCCTCACGATCCTCGCAGCCCTGGAGATTCTGAAGAACCGGGGATATGAAATCAGCAAGAAGGATTACCATACCGGATTCTCTGACGTATGCGAAATGACCGGTCTGATGGGACGCTGGCAAAAGCTCCAGAGCTACCCCGACGTCATCTGCGACACAGGTCACAATGCCGACGGCTTCAAATGTATCCGTCAGCAGCTTAACTATATACACAATAAATTAAATCAGGAACTGCATATTGTATTCGGCATGGTCAATGACAAAGATATCAGCAGCGTCCTGGAACTGTTGCCGAAAGACGCCACCTACTATTTCACCAAAGCGAGCGTGAAGCGTGCGCTGCCGGAAGATGAGCTGATGAAAATGGCTTCGGAAGCGGGACTGAAGGGTACCTCCTATCCTACCGTAGCAGACGCCGTGCGGGCGGCAAAAGAAAACTGCCCCCCTAAAGACTTTATCTTCGTGGGAGGCAGTAACTTTATTGTTGCCGATTTGTTAGCGAACCGCGATACACTCAATCTCTACTAACGCATCCTTCGGCAAAGCCTTTACAGCAACTGCCGAACGTGCCGGAAAAGCTCCGTCAAAATACGTAGCATATACACCGTTCATCCCGGCGAACAATGACATATCCTGGAGGAATACAGTCGTTTTCACAATGTTTCCCATTGTCAAACCTGTCTCTTCCAGGATGTGTTTTATATTCTCCAGCGACTGGCGTGCCTGTTCTTCAATTCCTTCCGCCATCTTTCCGGTAGCCGCATCAATAGGCAACTGACCGGATACAAATACCATTCCATTGGCTTCTATCGCCTGACTATAAGGTCCGATAGCTCCCGGCGCTTTTTCACTGCAAATTACTTTTTTCATATTTATCTTTCTTTTTTTGTTTACCAATCCTCAAAGGTAGCAAAAAAATGCCTCCCGCAAAACGAATTTTGCAAGAGGCAACCATATTTCTTCTTATTAAAGACTATTCAGCTTTTTCTGTTTTTTCTTCTTCAGCAGGAGCTTCAGCTGAAGTTTCAGCCGATGCTTCGGCAGGAGTGGCTTTCACCGTCTGATCCACCTTTACTCCGTCTCTCGACACGTTCACCGTTACATTGACAGAAGCAGGCTGTGGCTGATACGGCATACGGTTTTTCGGATCTTCACCATACTGGTTAGGACCTACCGTACCATCGGCAAACAACATATAAAGGCCGAATACCCAACCAATGATAGGAACACAGCAAATCAGAATCAGCCAGCCGGATTTGTTCAAGTCGTGCAAACGCTTAACGCCCTGTGCCAAAGAAAACCACAGGGAGGCAATACCTGCCACGAAACCAATCAGGATACCGAAAACAGAACCACCTGCAGAACCGGCAGCCGCACCAAGAAATAAAGTAGCTAATCCCAGAGAATAGGCAATACCAAAAACGATACCACCGATAATACCAGACAGGAAATATTCGATCCTGCGAATACGACCGTCAAAAGAAAAAGGAGCTTTGAACATAATTTTACTAAGTTTATGTGAATAAATAGTTGATTGTAATCTTGATACACTAGCAAAGATATAAAATAAATTAAATAAAGAAAGCTTTTATGCCAAAAAGTATGTATCAATATTTAATTAATCCCATACATACATTCTAAGAAAAAAACATGTATTTTGCCATCATCCGTCACTTTCAAAATCAAAACACTGATATACAACCATATAGGAGTAATGACAAGCAGTGACGACAAAGTGACGGTAAAATCCTCCGGTATTTTGCCGTCACTCCGTACCACAGCTTTGCCGGCATCTGTATCATTCGGATACTGAAGTACCGGCAAATGCTTTCTACATTTTATAATTTTACGACCTTATAGAGCCTTCCCCTATTCGTATGTTTCGAGGGTATCCCCGCTTTTTGCAGCAACCTTCCAAAGTAATTGACCTTATTGGAAGACAAAGGAATAGTCGATTTCTTCTGCAAATAATTCAATATATCCATTAAATACAAGTATTCTCCTTCCTCATGATCCTCAGCACCCCTAAAGTAACGATAGAACAACTGCACCATTGGCGGAGTCTGTTCAAACTCCTGATTGCTTTCCGTCATAACGGCTTCATCTTCATCATCAAACCAGTAGCGTTCTCCATGATAAATCTCATACATAGCCTGTGCATACAACTGTCCGTAGTCAATGGGACGGGTCGTATCAATAGTATCGGTTACTTCTATACAGATGAAACGGCGGCTGCCGGAAGGGTCAGTCAGCAAATCCTTCTGATTGCTGGTTCCTATAAACGAGGCATAACGCCGAAGTTCCTGTATCGAATTACCATAAGGTTTGCGAAGATTCACCACCGGTTTCTGAAGAATATGCTTCAAAAATCCCTGTTGTGTCAACGTCACCTGATCAAATTCATCAATATTGATCAGCGCAAAGCGATTCAAATACATCTCTGCATCCCGCTTGCGGCCAAAGTCGATACTATCAGTGTAATAACCGCGAAGTTCCGGCGGTATCAGATCCCGGCAGAAGGTAGACTTACGTGTACCTTGCGCACCTACCAAGAGTGGAGATGTACTGTTCGCATGCTGTTTGTCATATCCGCGCCAATGAGCTACCATATTGAGGAACCACCGATGAAAAAGCATCATCCAATGTATGTTTTCGCAAGGAACTCTGCCTGCCAGTTCTGCAATCCGGTCCTTTCCATCCCAATTGGGCAAATGAAAAAGAAACTCTTCCAACGGATTATAGACAGCAATGCGGTTGGAATGCAGATATCTGTCAATATCCCGATCCCATACAGAAATTCCTTCGCTCTGGGCATCCAGTAAAATACTGTTCTGTATCCGCTTATCTACAGGACGAAAACGAAAAAAGAACGAGCAGCGATCGCGGTACTCCACCTCTCCTACCTGTGTATTATATCGGAATTCATATCGGCGATTCATAAATTCCTCTGTTTGCAGATTCAGATGCTGTTCTTTGGTCAGCAAGTCTTTCTTGCCGAATCCCTTGCATTCTTTATACACATTGCCTATCATTTCTCTGACCAGCAGCGACTGTTGCTGCCTGTAATAGCGGTGAATGGTCCGACGTACCACTTCTTCCTCCGGAATACCGGAATGAAAACAATTCTCCGCCAACCTCACCACCAGCGGCTGCAAATCATCATCCCGCTTCCAGCCATCTTCCATTTCCTCAAATGTCTTCCTCAAAGCCGCCTCATACAGCACAGCCAACGCATCTTCCGTATCATACCCCGGTACGGCACGACTTAACGGAGACTTCTCTGCAATCGTTTTTTCCCGATAACTGTTCTCGGCAGGCATTCCGAAAGGCTGGGAAAGATAGAAAGGTACCGCATCCTCCCGATAAAATAATTCGGGGTCATAGCTCAACCGGGAATACTGATCCAAGAGCGGTTCTTTCATCTGAATATCAAAAGGAAGCTGAGGTTGATAACATTTCACCGCCAGCCGGTACGCATGTGCATGAAATATCTCTGCTTCTTCCTGTGTCTGGGGCAATGTCCCGTCCGGTCGGGTAAAATAGGTCCATATCTTGACGGTCTTTCCGCTCGATCCCATAAATGCAAGTTTGGTTTGCGGAAGTTCCGCCGCTTTCTTCTTTACGATCTCCACCTCAGCCTTTCCTGCAAGGGGACCGACACTCAACTCAACAATGCCATTGTAAGCCTTCATCCGCTTCACCCCATTGACACGTCCGCATGCGACTGCCGGAATTATTTTAGGTAGTTTGCCCGAAAGATGACAAGGTTCACCGGGCAAGACATAATGCAGAGCCTCACGAAATCCGGATACCGGACGCGCTTTGGTCTCTACTTTTATTTTCTCTACAAACGATTCAAAATTAAATACACTAATTGCTTCCGCACTTTCTGTTTCTCTTATTTGTGTTATCTTCATTTCTACCTTATCCTGTTTTTTATATTTATAAACGGTTATGAGTCTCAAAGGTAGTCATTAAATATCGAGTTATAAAGGATTTTGGCGTTATTCTTTTAAATTAATTTTTGGGCTTATAATTTTACATAAGCTCCTCGATTTAATAGTAGAATACGGTTTTAGCAAGTTCTTTTCAACGCTTGTTTTATGTATCTTTATAGTAATAAAAAATCGCTTCACGTACGTGGTTCCATCGGTTCACGTACGTGGTTCCATCGGTTCATGTACGTGATCCCGTGGGTTCACATACGTGGTCCGAATGTTTCACGTACGTGGAACGGGAACATGCATCATACAAAATATATTAGTCAAGCCTTGTCTGCATAATAAGGTTACTGGTGTTTGTTCTAATGCACGCAGTATAGTTCAGAAATAAGCATTCGGTAAACTCTCTTAGTAATAAGTATCCAATTATCAATTGAATATCTAAACTCTACATAAAAAGAAAAGTGACGGCAAAATTTTGATTTATTCTGTCGTCACTTTGCCGTCACTGGTTGCCGTCACTTTTAGTTCATTGATTGATAACTGGTTAACAGTTGAAGTGACGGATGATGACAAAAATGTGGTTTTAAAACTCTAAGAGTTGAATTAACAAGCTAATTACAAATGAAGTAAACTTTAAAATACACACTGCAAATCTTTCAACTTTGGATGCTTACTGTCTTTTTCAGAAAGTATCACTTCTTCAACAGGAATACGCCAATCAATATTTAAATCCGGATCATTCCAGGCTATTGCTCCTTCACTCTGAGGTGAATAGAAGTTGTCACATTTATACTGAAAAATAACCTCTTCACTTAAAACACTAAATCCATGAGCAAATCCACGAGGAATAAAAAACTGACGATGATTATCACCAGTTAACTCCACTGATACATATTGCCCAAATGTAGGAGAACCTTTTCTTATATCAACAGCAACATCTAACACTGCCCCTTTTATAACTCGCACTAATTTACTTTGAGCAAAAGGAGGTTTCTGGAAATGTAGTCCTCTCAATACTCCATAACCGGACTTGCTTTCATTATCTTGAACAAAGGTCGTTTTACAAACCTTTTCCTCAAATTCTCTTTGAGAAAATGATTCAAAGAAATAGCCCCGATCGTCTTTAAAAATACGGGGTTCGATAATAATCACTCCTTCTATATTAGTTTCTACAACTTCCATCATCTATCCTATCTAAAAAACCATTAATATATAGTAAACATTTTATCCCAATTCACCAATTAAGAAGCAAAATATCATAAATTGCTCACTATGCTAAAATATCCATATGAATTATTAATACTATAAACATCAACTCCATAAACTCAATATAAAGCTTCATATTGTTCTGCTATTATTTTCCATCGATATTTTCTATTTGCTATTTCGTACATACTTCTTGAATTACAATAATAATCACGATTTTGAGATAATAATCGTTCTAACTCTTCCACAGAAGAAAAGTAATCAGCTTTATTTTCTGTTGTCTCTCTATTGTATATTACATCAAATGCAATAATGGGTTTTCCAAAAAACATAGCTTCAACTAAAGAAGGATTAGTTCCTCCCGCACTATGCCCATGTATATAAAACGAGCAATTAGAACGTAGAATATTAAGAATACTAATATCATATATTGGAGAAAGCATTTTTATATTAGTATAATTCTTATATTGATGCAGCAAATGTATACCATATTCATTCTTTTCCCAATTTCCAACAATAAGCAGATTTCTTTTTGAATGAGCAAATGCTTCTAACACAATGTGAACATTATTTTCGGGCTCTATACGACAAACTGTAAATGAATATTCTTCTTTCCTTAAAGAATATTTATCCAATATTTCGTTTTCTTTTTCTTTCGTTATTGAACAAAGAACATGATCTCCACCATAGGCTATTAACTCAGAAGAAACTCCATATTCCTTATTTACATAATCTTGAATACCTTTATTATCAGATATTATAACATTTCCATATTTTATAGCCATTTGCTCTGAGAACTTAAGAAAACGTCTTGTCAATTTTCCCCATTTCTCTCTGCGATGTTCTAAACCATCAATATTAATAATCAATCTTTTCTTAGAAAATAATCTATAAATCGGTAGAAAACAACATCCTGACACACCTAGTATCAAAATAGAATCACTATGCTTAGTAGCTTTTATTAAAGAATAGATATCATATAAAATACTTTGATATCCATTAGCGTCTAAAGAAATATACTGTAATACTGCACCCTTATAAACATCTGATCGTTCCGTATAAGCTTTGGAACTACAGTAAACTGTATAGGTCAACTTCTTAGAAGATACATTAGTGATTATATTTTCTACTAGCGTTTCAAATCCGCCATAATTTGCAGGTACTCCAACTGTACCTATAATTGATATTTTCATTGATTAATAAGTATACTATAATAAGTTCCTTTTCGTTTTATATTATCCTCATTTAGTTTATATGACAATTTGTGAAAACAAGTCATATCGACCAAAGCTTGATATTTTTCTTCATCATATTGTTGAAATAATCCTAATGATAATATATGAGGAATAGAATTACTAAATTTAACTACTTTATTATACTCTTCAGGATATTCCTCACATGCCATATACATGAAGTGATGAAACAAAAAATAATCTACTAGAAAATCATGTTCATGCCAATATGTATATAATAGCTCACGAGTAGCTATCAATATTTTATTATTAGAGATAGAAGTTATAAACCAACTAGATAAGGGAATACAATCCCCATCTTTCCCAGGTTTTAACTTTTGGAAAAAGAACAAGTCAGAGTCAAACAAATATTTGGGATATTTACCACTTGTACATAAAACTGTTGCATCAATCCATGTTCCACCATATTTAATCAATAATTCTAAACGTAACAAATCTGAGAAATGTGTATTCGTTATAACTCCAGCCTCCCATTTTTTTAAGATATAATCAGGAAATTGTACGTAATTGAAAAGATTATCCTGTGTTATAAGAACAATCTCCCTATCTCTCAAATATTTACATAAAGATTCATAACATCTCCGTACTAACAAAGGAGCATTTTCTACACCTTGAAACCAACAAACCCAAACTTTATTACTTTTTTGACATTTTCCTTTTTCTGGAATCGTTAGCTTTTTTGTTATAACGTACTTATACTTCCTCTTTAATTTCTCATGTATTCGATTATTAACAGCAAGGCGGAAAATCTCTAATGCAGTTTTACTTTTGCCTAATAATATGAATTCTAAAAAAGCATAACCTAAAACATGAGCTTTCCAATATTGAATAAGTAATTTGAAACCACCTGCTTGTTTATAATATTGCCATATTCCCATAACTTTTTATTTCTTATATGCATAATACAAATGGTGTGGTTCTCTCTCCTTCTCAGGAGGAAGTTGCATATAATCACCATAAAATCCTGTCAATATCTGATGATATTGTTTAGGAATCCAAAACTGATTCTCTTCAAAATCATGCAAAATCATATTATCAATATCAGCTCTTCTAAACACTTCACGTTCCCACACAACACAACCAACAAACTCACTTTTATCATATTCATAAGAATAAGCCATACTTAATAATCTCTTCTCAAAAAATGCTTTCCCCATTATTTTAGCAAAAGTAAAAGCAAAAGGTTTTATTATTTTTCTCTTCCAAGATTTAGTTCCACTGAAACTCAAATATTTTCTTGTGGAAAGATAAGCCAAAGAAGAGATACCTTTAGCCTTAGCCATTTTTTTTTCAGCCTTCTCCAAATCATTACCTAAACCATCAAGAGGATAAATATCAATAAATATACCCATACCACATTGTTTTTCATTTTGAGTATTCAACCAATAATCAGAATTACTTATGCGAGTAATGATATAAGGATATCGAAAAGTGGTTTGAGAGTTTAAGACACATAACGGAAATAATTCATCTCTATGGCTTTCAAAATATTTTAACAACTTTTCGTAATCTGGCCGTGGCATCATAATATCAACATCATCATCCCATGGAATATACCCCTTATGTCTAATTGCACCTAAAAGTGTACCATAAGTTAAAACATAGCGCAAATTCAATTTATTACAAATCTCATCTACTTTTTTAAGGATACCCAAAGAAACTTTTTGAATTTCCGATATTGTTAATGGATTCATTTTAACACTATTTATTTAGATTTTCATTAATACAATGTACAGAGAATTCTCTTAGTGTATTCAACTTATCCCATACAAGATCATAGTCTATATCATCTAAAAGAAACTTAGAGAAATTATCATAACCACTTTCTAAAAAACTTATTTTTTTTAATCCTATTTGTTCCAAATAATCTATAACCTTTATGGAAGGATGTATAACAACAAATTTTTTTTTCAGTAAAGTTGAAAATACAGTTCCATGATAAGTACTCGTCACAACATATTGAGCATGTTTCATTACTGAAAGAAACTGACGTGGAGTTACTATTATTTGATCGTCACACCATTTATAATCAAAGCCTACAACAATTAATTTCAAATCATTTTCTTTTGCAAATTTCTTTATAAACTCCTTAAAAGGCGTATCATCAAGATAACTATAATAAATCATATATTTTTCAATTTGCATAGGATATCCCTGCATAAATTCTTCCCATCTATCATATAAAAGAATTGTCGGATCTGAAACTTTTCTAGTCTCTTTTTTAATGATCCTCTTTACAAATTCCTCTGTAAAGGCATCTCTCATATAAAAAGCTGAAATATTGTTTTTTATGCCATTAACAAATTCAGGATATTTTTTATAGCTTGTACCTGTAGCATACCCTAAACTAGGAGCATATGCTATTATTTGTTTTGCTGCACAATCAATACCATAAAACTGTTTTATATGTTCAATAGACTCATTATCAATATTCCAAACCTCATCACTACCAACAATCATAAGATCTATTTGCTCTATTTTATTACCACGTTTTATATTAAGAAGTTTCCAATCCTTCCTATATACAAAATAACGATGCAGTTTCAAAACAGTTCTCTTTATGTTTTTCGCCAGGTATTTTCTAGCAATTCGACTTTTCAATGATACTGAAAAATCTAAGATATAAACTTCGTGCCCTTCATTAATTAAAAATTCCTGTAGAGCAAATGCTTGTAAGAAACTACCATAATTATAGGCATCATAAATTGTAACTATTCCTATTTTCATTTAATTTTCAAATTATTTTAATCCATTTTACATAACGATGCATTTTCTTGTAAAAATCTTCAATTGAAATCTTTTTCTGCTTAAATAGCACCCATTGCTTCTCTGCATAATTTTGAATAGCATATTCTTGCCTTCCTCTAATAGAAAACTTCGTTATTTCTTTCAAAGAGAATTGCATATTAGAAATAGAATAGGGAATCCTAAATCCTTTACTAGCATAAAATTTATATTTAAAAATATTTTGTTTCTTCTTTCTAAGTACTAACCCTACATTACTTTGTGCTTGAATTGCAGAATCGATAGTAACCACTTTTACATTTTCAATTTGAGTAAAATAATTATTAGTAAATTCGGCTATATTCTCATTTCTAACAATGCAAATAGAAGTTCCTAATTCATCATACCGATGCTCTTGTAACCAAGCATCCATGAAAACAATATCTGCATATTCTGCAAATATGTCGTTACATAAATTACAAGCTTTGTAATGAAAAAGTTTATTAAGATAAGCAAAACCAAATTCTTCTTGTCGAAAATGACTTCTTATAACTTCATTATTAGTAAATTGCAACTTAATAGAATAATTACTATTAGTCACATTTTTCTCTTTTTCCCTAAATGTTATTCTTTTTACCTCGTCAAGACTATGACCATAGAAATTACTAATATATTCAACCAGCCCCTTTCCTGGCATTCCTCCGCAAACCAAACCTGCTAGAACTAAAATTCGTTCTTCCAATTTTTTATATCTCTTTTGTAAAATTCTAATAGCTTTAGCTTGACAAGGAAGAACAACAATAGCATAACGAGCATCATTTTTTAAAATATATTCTATCATTTCAGACATTTCAACAGGATAATAAGCCGATTTTGAATTCTGAATCAATCTACTAGGCTCAGATACAAAACTATATTTATAAAATTGAGTTGAATCTGAATTTTCCTTTAAACAAACAACAGTATCTACAATATCTCCCTTTAAAAGTCCATATAAAAATGAAGTTAAAAGCCCTCCCGAAGCACTCGTTTTCCTATATCTATCATCGTACCCTTTATAACAATTTAAATAGTTACCTGTTATCGTATTATATTGAGCCTGTTTGGGTATTAGAATATTTTCATAAATAGGACAGACTTTCTCACAAATACCACACTCAAGACACTGCTCTTTAGCAATTACCATTTCATATCTTCCCAATACATCTTCTTGCAATTTTACACATTTCTGCGGACAAGCAAATTTACAAGCTCCACAACCTATGCAAAAATCTTTTTTTCTCATCTATGATTTATTTTATAAAAAAAGACTTGAATTTTCTTTTAATCCGGAAGGCATATTCATTAATAAATTCTTCTATCAATTCATTAACTTTCCCTCTATATGGATTAATTTCCCTAATATCGCAAACTTCAACAGTTCCTGCAAAAGGAATAAAACTATCAGGAGCCACATAATAGCAATCATGATTATTTATAGTCCCAGTATAAGCTCGTTTTTGGAGATGAATGTAACAAAATTCCTCATAGTGTAAAGTTCCACAAGATTCAAACACTCTATAACATTCTCCATTCTTCATAAAGAAAGCTTGTGACATATAATTTTTGAAACTCGGTCCTACAAGTTTCATTCTTTTTACAAAGTAATTAATGTCCGCACAATCTCTTTTTTCATATAGAGGAAGCTTATTATACTCAAAAATCTTATCAATCCCATAGACTTCATCAAAAACACAACTCTTGGATGTTGAGATCACATATTTATAATTTCCGACTAGACTACCTTCTAATTTAAAATAGAGATTACATTTATCCGAATTTCTATATAAAGAAAAATGTCCTAATGGATATATTTTATCATATTTGTCTAGAAGTTCATCTGTAACAAATTTGCGAATATTTCCAAAAATAACATCCATATCACAATGCCCCCAAAAATCATATCCAATTAGTTCTTTCTGAAAAATATATCCAAACATAGGCCGAAAATCACAGGATTTATATGGTTTATCCAATACTATTTTCTCTTTCATCCCTATTTGTATTCTTTCACGCAATTCTTGCAATGTCATATTCTTTAAAATAACATTAGGAGGACAATTTTGTATTGTTTGATCTGTTATTAGTAAAAAATCAATTGTATAATTGCGTTGACATGAATCAAGCCACAAATTACTGTAAATAGGAAATTTTCCCATATATACACAGATAACACAAATTCGATACATATTATTTATATTTTTGAGAAAGAGCAATACCTAAAGAAAAAACTAGGATGGAAGCACACCCAATATAGTGGACAAATATAGGCCCTCCTATAGAAGAATAAATTAACAAAAAGAAAAGTATAAAACCAGCTATTTTGAGTTGTTTTAAAGAAAATTCAATATTTACTATTTTAAAAAATAAGACCAAAATAAAAGCGTACAAAATAAAACTAATCCAACCAAATTGAGCAATAATCATAGGCCAAAAATTATCGTTAAGAAACTGAGGCTGTTCCGCACTCATTCCATAATAAGAGGAAAAACCATATTCAGTATATAATGGAGAATAATTTACTTTAGCCATGTTTGATCCGTAAGTAGAAAAGCCCGCTCCAAATGGGAAAAAATTATTAGCAGTTATTAATCCATACAACAAAAACAGCCCCCTAGCAGTAATATTATCTACGAAATAGAATTTTATTTGCCAATATGCACCTCCAAAACCAATCATCGCTAAAATAGCTAGAGATTTTAATGATATTCCTTTATAATATTTCAAAAGCCATATAAGAACAGTATAAGTTAAAACCATACCAATAGCTTTACCTCTTAATGTTAAAATCAAACAAAATAGTGTCAGTAATTTCAAGAAAATATATTTTTTCCCAGTCATTCCTGATTGTAAATGTACAATTGACAATGCTATGATAAGGATAGATGCATAATCACCACTATTTGAATTAATAAAACGAAAATTTCGAATCCCAAATCTATATTCTTCTGACATTCCTATATCTCCAAAAAGATTTAGAATTCCAAATATCCCCCCTAGCAATATATACATACAAACCAAAAAAAAGATAATCTCCAGAACTTTATTCAAACTACACCTATACAATAACGACAAACCTAAAAAACAAATTACAAACATTTTCATTAACGCAAAACAATCATATAAATTAACCATTAAGTCTGATTGAATTTTATACCTTATAGTGGATAAACAACCGATAATTAGTATAACTAATAGTAATTTAAATATTCGTTTCACATAGGTATTATGCATAAAAACATATTTACGAACATAAGGAGAAGAAAGAGTCATCAATCCTATCACAGCAAATAATTCATCAGTATAACTAAAAACATAACATATCCTGTCAGATAGAATAGACTGAAAAAACAGTAAAATAAACATAATCACGAACGCTAGTTCATGTACATTATATCTAAAATAAGCTCTTATATCCATAAGAATAGTCCCGACATTTCATTTTTTGTAAATATTACGCAATGGCAATAATAATTGTCGTTCATAAGCATTTAATCCCCAATACCAAAATAAAAAAATATATAAAACAGAAAATATCATTATTGAAATCCCTAAATATAATGGTTTATCAAGAGTTATTTGAGATAAAATAATATATGAGCATATCCCTAATAATAATGGAATAAGAGACATTTTGGCTATTTCACGCCAAAAACGAGGAATATCAATGCCTATTTTTCTCTTATAATAGATATTCATAATAATTATTTGTCCAATTATCAATGCAACAGATACTCCAAGCGCACACCCTATTCCTGCATAATATTTTGCTAGAGGTATGGAAATAGACAAACTAAACATAGAAATCAAAACATATAATAAAGATCTAAATTTCATTTGATTTCGCGCTTGTAGTATAGTAATACCTAAATTCTGAGTTAAAGGAATTGTTAGTGGAATTAAAAAACATAAAGTAATCCAATAAGATTCTCCATAATTATCACCTGCCCATAATTTAATAAATGAATGTCCAAACAGAATGAATCCTGTCAAAATAAAACTCATTATAATATATTGAATTCGCCCTACTCGAATAAATAAGTCTGATATTATTTTATTATCTGAATTATTGGCAATCAAAGCTGTTACCTTAGGTAAAAAGACACTGGTTATAGCACTGGAAAATCCCATATATATACCTTGAAATTGGATAGCAACTGCATAAATTGCTACAACAGCAGCACCATAATAAATCCCTAAAATAAATTGTCCAGTACTCCAATATATTCTATCTACAATAGCACTCAAGAAAATCCAAAAAGAATATATCGAAATTTCCTTGAAAAAATCCCATCTAAAACGCCGAAAATAAATTTTTATTTTTATCTTATGACAGCAATACCAATAGTTTATCAGCAAAGTTACAATATTAAAAAGTGTCGTAACAACTACCATACCAATGGCTTTATATCCCATATTCAACATAACAACCATCACCAAAGGGTTTAATATAATACGAGCAATATTAATTAATTTCTGAAAAATAAAATCCTCATAAGCAGTGATAATGGAACCAAAAAGGCTAAAGGGAAAAGTTATTGCCAAATTTAATGTCATTAATAGCATCATAATTTGTATTTTTCGTATTTCATCATAATCCATTGATGAACTAAACAAAGTATCGACATTAAAATATAAGCCTAAACCTATTAATAAAGCAAAAACACCAATACCTATATAAAGAATCAGAAACATACCAAACATTTCATATTGTTCTTCTTGCCTGTTTTCTACCCGATATTTAGCAGTATAGCGAACAATAGCATTTCCAAACCCTAGATCTAGTACGGTAAGATATGCTATAACGGAAGCAACTAATGAATAAAGCCCATACTCACTTTGCCCTAGCATTCGAAGCAAATAAGGTGTATAAAGTAGAGCAATAATATTAGTTAAAAAGATTGAGATATAAGAAAGGACAGCACCTATTTTTAACTGGTTCATGAAGTTACTTCCTATTAATTTATTAAAAGATATAAAGAAGAATACTATAAATGTATCAAAGCACTAAGGAGCTTGTTATTTTCTTGTTCATTTCTTACTGCAATACGTATATAATTCTTATGCTCAAATCCAAATTTCATAGAACAATCTTTGATCAATATATTTGCAGACTCCAATAACGCACCAACCAATTCAGATGAAGAATATTTTTCCATAATCTCACATAAAAAATAATTTGCTTGGGAAGGAATTACACGCAAAAATGGAATCTTCTGAAGTTCCATATAAAAACGTTCCCGTTCTGCTATAAATTTCTGGCATGCCTCCAAATAATCTTTCTCATATTTACCAAAGATCTGCATATAATATTCCGCAAAAGAATTGATATTCCAAATAGCAACATCTTTACGAATTATCTGAACTAACGAGGCGTCACTTGTCGCAAGAACTCCCAAACGTAAACCTGGTACCCCATAAGACTTAGAAATACTTTTTATCACAACTAAATTTGAGAAGCTATCTAATATACTATTTAACAATAGTGTATTAGAAACTGACCCCATCGAAAAATCTACAAATGATTCGTCTACAATCAAACGAATATTTCTAATTTTGGCCCAAGTTGCTAGACTTAATACATCCTCGCAAGAAATAAAATTACCCGAAGGATTATCTGGATTTATTAATAATAACGAACTAATATCTTTATCTTCAAAATATTCTTCCAACTCTTTTACCGTATATCTAAAATCCCTATTATTGGGAATGTATAGAACCAATGTGTTTTTATCCTTACGATTAGGGTATTCTTCGAAAGTAGGATAAACAACTCCTAATTTTCCTGTAAGTTGCTCCATAAGAGTTTTTATCAGTTCAGCAGCACCGTTACCTATACAAACATAATCCTGATAAATATTAAAGTATTTACTCATTAACAAAGTATTTACTTTCATACCTGAAGGATACTCACTCAATAATGTATCAAAACTAGCACGAAGTTCATTTCGCATTCTCTCAGTCGGGAAATAAGGGTTTACTAAATAACAAAAATCCAATAAATGCGGAAAACGCCAATACCCCCCATAACGTTGTTGATAACGAAGCTGTTTTGTTTTACCATCTGTAGCAAATAGAGTTTCTGCAATATCTAAATCTTGTACATCATCTATTTCATACCATTTCATATTATCTATTGGCAATCCTTTCAATCCTGTTTTATCTAGCATGGAAAGAACCCGAAGAACTGATTCATAATATTCATTCGTCCCCATCGCCTTACTGTAAGCCTCTAAAAAAGGAATATATTTAGTCACCGAAAAATCACGACTAAATTTATATATATTAGCTGTTTTATAATAGCGTTCCACATCATTGTAGCTGAATGCCGACTTTGGGACAAAAGTAACAATATTATTCTCACCATCAAGAACAACCATTGTACCATCCATCCAACTTTCATATTTAGCTACTACAGCTAAATTTGGAAAAGGATTTGACAATACTTTTTCAAAAACGCCATCTTCAAAAATCAAATCTGATTCTACCAATAATGTATCATCATATGCTAATTCCTCTTTCGCAAGAAACAGGGAATAGATATTATTCGTTTTATTATAAATAGGATTTTCAACATATTCCAAAGGAATATGTTGATAAGAGTTACCTAAATATTCTTTCAGTTTTTTACCCTCATAGCCAATTACAATCACAATACGATGTAAGGGATTAGAAACTGAAACTAGTTGTCGAAGTAAACGATCAATTAAACGAACACCATTTACCGTAACCATACATTTTGTATTATCTTGGGTTAGTTCACCCAGTCTCCGCCCCATACCGGCTGCTAAAATTATAACTTGCATACTTATTTAAATTGAGGAATCATCTTATTTTTACACACTATTCTATCTCTTTATTATCCATCTTATACTATATCAAAGTATTACAAACAGTATGTTATAGGCCAAATATTTTCAAAATTGCAATACTAATCGAGTTATAAAGATGAAAAAATATGATAAAACATTATTGGACTAAAAATATCGGAGAGTTAATAAAATCTACCAGCCCATTTTTACACATTTTCTCGTATAGTTTACAAAGTAATTGATAGTCTAAAAAAAGCAATCGAACTTAATGCCCAAAGTTAGCTACTATATTTTTTCCGATCTCTTACCTTATCCCACCATAAATTTAATCCAATCCACACAATAATATCCATTACTAACATTATCGTATTATCAACATAAGGCATTAGCAATATATTCGCTCCACTAAAACCACATGAAATCATCAAGATAACTACCATAGCTCTACGTGGGGTGAATCCCATTGCAAGAAACTTATGATGAATATGATTTTTATCAGGTTCAAAAGGACTCGTCCTATTACGAACACGGACAATCACAACGCGAATAACATCAAAGGCAGGAACTATTAAAGTACTAAAAGCAATAACAAAGGCACCTTCAGCATAAGAAGTTACAGTTTCATTATTCTGACTATATTTTATGGCTAAAAAACTTAATATATATCCTAATGTTAAACTACCTGTATCACCCATAAATATCTTTCGATCACGTTCAGCACTACCAAAAACATTATAATAAAAAAAAGGAACAAGTACACCAACAGTACTAAAAGCAATCATGCTATATGACCACAAACCTTTATTAATAAAGAGAAGTCCAAAAACCAATAAAGATACACTACTTAACCCCGAAGCAAGCCCATCAATACCATCTATCAAATTAATAGCATTAGTAATAAAAACAACAATTAATATAGTTAAAGGTATACCAATCCATGCAGGTAAAAAATAGATGCCACACAATCCATAAAGATTATTTATCCAAAGTCCTGCAATTGAAAAAAAACATGCACAAATAATTTGAATCACAAATTTCTGCCGATAACGAACCCCCATGAGATCGTCAGCAATGCCTGTCAAATATAAAAGAACCATACCACACACCAATAGTAAATATTCTGGCAGCACATATATTGTTTGCACAGTTGAAATACTATACCCCGTCAAAGTACGAAATGCCAATACTATACAACAAGAGAACAATATCGTAGGAAAGAAAGAGACGCCCCCCAAGCGAGGTATAGCACGTTTATGTATTTTTCTCTCATCAGGAATATCGAATAGTTTCTTACGAAGAGAAATCATGAGAATGCGAGGAATAATAAGTCTCGCTATGAAAACAGAGATTACAAAAGCTAAGATTATAAATATATAATTCATATAAATAGTTACCCCATAAAATGAGACTAGTTTAGAAATTATTTTTTGATTTCATTTTTTAAAAGAAGCAATATATCCTTACCAAATAGGATCCAAATACCTGTACAAATCACTGCTATACACACAAACAATAAAACATATACTTTTTTACTCACGCCTGAAGGCTCCAATGGCACAACTGCCGGTTCAACCACTGCAAATATTGGCTTCTCTTCTTGTACTTTTGCTCTAGCAACCTGCAACTGATTAGCGACTTGACTATATACCTGATAAGCTAAGTTCATATCGTTTTGCAATCGTTCTTGTTCAGCACGTACACTTTGGAGAATTAAATCATCATGACTATCCATATAATCAGCATAATTTCCTTGGGCCACATAATATTCTTCTTTCCGTTCCTCAAATAATTTGCTCAAATAAGCACAATCCTCTTTAGCCTTGAATGTACGATAATTAATAATATATTCTTGTAATTTATGAATTATAGAATCTGCAACAATTGCAGTAACTTTGGGATCTTGCAAAGTTACAGAAATACTAGTTATTGCAGTTTTTTTATCTATTCCAGCAGTTATATGATTTTTCAGAAAATTAATTCTATCATTTTCTTCTTTACTCAGTTCAATAGCTCCTTGTGATATCTTATCTGTTATTTGTTCATCTTTAAAGAATGACTGAACTCCATTGATAATCAGACTCGGAAAACCAATTATATAACTCCACCAAGGCGAAGAGCAGTGATCTAAATAGGAACCTAAATCCATTCTATCCCCTTTTGGAGATACAATAACTTGCATGTTTAAAATCTCTAATAAGAAAGGCGTTGAAGAAACTATATCTGCTGAAAGAGATGCATTTAAAGCATCTACTGTTTCTCCCATAGTAACTCCATTTCCCAAAAAAGAAGCAGCAAGCCCAGCTAGACCACCACTTCCTTTCGAGTTCCCTATTTCAGGTGAAAGAGTTACCTGAACTGTATATTGACTAGGCATACTCAATGCTACAACGACACCAACAATCAATCCTATGCCAGCGGCTTTATATAGCACTCTACGATAAGTAATTATTTTACGTAAAATATCTATCAAATCAATTTCGATCTCTTTGTTTAAGCTCTTATCTAATTCAGAAAGAGCCTCCTTTTCTAATCGTTGTTCCATCATAGCAATAAAAAGGTTATCATTTTTTTATTAAATTGGCAATAGAAGCAATCATCATCCCCAAAGAACTGAAGGAAGTAGCATAACCCAGTATGTTCCCAATATTCGCCTTCTTCTTAGCCTTACTAGGCACAATAATCTCACAACCCGGTTCAATCTGTTTCTTACCACTACCCTTCACCTTCGTCACCTGACCATTCATGTAAACGATGAACTTCTTACTCTTCTTCGCATTATCTGAATAACCACCGGCCTGATTCAAATAGTAGTCCACATCTTTTCCCTGTATATAAGAAACCGTATTCGGAACCATGACAGCACCATTGATAGTTACGGTATTATTATTCTTAGGAACAGAGATCACATCACCTTCACGCAAAACAAGATCGGCATTACCTTTAGGGTTACTCAAGGCCTTCTCCAAATCAATCCCAACCGTAAAGGTATCTTCAACGCGGATACCCAAAGAATCAATCATGGCCTCACCCAACTGTCTCTGCATTAAGCGGACGACATCGCTCATACGTTTCTTCTCACTGGCATTAGCCACACGAGTCAGCTTTGCACCACGCAGGTAAGCGTAACTGGTCGGACCACCGGCTTTATTCACCAGATCAGAAAGACGTTCCTCACGGCTGGTCATGGCGTAATTTCCTCCGAAAAGGATTTCACCCTCAATGGCGACGTTCTGCTGTGCCTGATAACCCGGACTGCGACGGACATATACCTGATCATAAGGCTGAAGGATAAAACCGGGCTGGCCGTCTATTACGAAGCCATCCTTCAAAGAGAAGCTGTACATCTGGCCGATCGTATCATTATCCGCAGTACTGCGGGGATTCTTGATTCGTCTCGAGACATCAATCCGGACAGTAGAGGCAGCTTCGCGCAGACCACCGGCCTGAATGATCAGATCCTCAAGAGTCATGTTATCCGCATAGGGATATGAATCGGGATGCGCGACCTCACCATGAACTGTGACATTGCCACGGTCCTCCAGATCATGGATACTTGGAATGTAGAGGATGTCATTCTTCATCAAGGCAAGATTCGGGGAAGTACCGTCCATGATAGACCTGATATCTACGGGAACAACTTCACTCGTCAAATCTTCACGCTGCCGATAGAGGACGGCACGATTCAGGAAAGCGTCACCGGTCAGACCCTGAGCCTCATTGACTAATTCGCGGATGGTATTCAGTTTGCCGCTGAGCTGGTAGATGCCGGGACGGTACACCGCACCACGGATTTCCAGTTTATTTGTGAAGCGGTTAAGGATGGCTTCGGCGGTTACGACATCACCGTTACGCATTTTGTAGATACTGTAATCCATGTCCTTGACCGTGTTGACTTCGTATTCCTCACCATTCTGACGGACAACACGCAATGAACGCGTGTAGGCATCGGCATCGAAGCCACCGGCATAGGTGATAAGGGTAGACAGCGACTCCCCCTTTTTCATTTCGAAACGCATAGGACGTTTTACCTTGCCGCTGATCTTTACCAATACATCATAAGCGGGAACAATCACGACATCACCTTCCTGCAGGCGGATGTCGTCCTGCGTATTGCCTTTCATGATGAATTCGTAGACGTCAATGGTGGCGATGTTCTTTCCGTTTCGTACCAGCTGCACATTCCGGAGGCTACCGATATCACTCACGCCGCCTGCGCGATAAAGCGCATGGAAGACCGTAGAGAAGGAAGACAAGGCGTAGGTACCCGGCTGCACTACTTCTCCCATCACATTGATCTGGATGGTACGGATATTACCAAGTGTCAGACGGATGTCCGAAGTGGGGTCGGTAGTATTGTTTAAACCGTTATATATCTTATTCAATGCCGCTTTCAGATAGTCATTGGCGGCAGAGACCGTCATACCGCTGAGGTTGACAGGACCGATCTTCGAAATATTGATGGTACCTTCCGGAGAGATCTGCTGGCGGATGGTGTTCTGACTGGCACCCCAGATATCAATGATTACTTCATCACCGGGACCTAGACGGTAATTGGAGGGAGTAGCCAGATTGACACTGGGTTCAAATGTCAGGTTGCGGGTATTGAAGATGTTGCGTCCGAAGACCTGATCACCACGGGCAAGGTCCTGAGTGGTGGGATGGTCCTCCAGCATGTCGGAAGTATTTTCCTTTGTTTCTTCACGCAGGCGGGATTCATTGATGTCCGTACCCGTTGATTTCGAGGTATTTACATTGTTCTGCTGCTCGTACAGCTGCTTCACACGCATTGCCTGTTCCTTGGTTACACCCTTACGGGCCAGTTCGGAAGCGAGCTGCTTCTGTTCCTTACCTTGCCGGATACCGTCCTTTACATATTCCAGTACTTGTGAGTCACTCATGGACTGAGCCATAAGCGAGCCACTTCCCAGCATCAAACAAAAGAGTAGAATGCCAAAAAGTTTTTGCATTTTCATTGACAAATAAAAAAGTTTCAGTTGATTTCGCACAGCTCCTGCATCTCGTGACAAACGGCAGATAACTGTTGCTTAAGAAGAGAAGGGGGAAGAACATCGAGAAGAGACAGAGAACGGATCAAAACAGCCTGTTTTCTTTCTTCGTCTTCCGGATTGGCGTACATCGACACATTATATCCCATTAGGATTGCCAAACACAGGGTAGCATCCTGCTCCGGTGTCTTCCCCCGTTGGGAATATAGATCTATGATTTTTTCGTGAATTGCTTGATGTAATTCTGAAAGGTCATCAGCGTATATATACCCATTTTCATCGCTGATATGAAGTAGACGATCCGACAGCTTTTGCAGATCATCTATGTTTTCTTGCAGTAAAAAATTCACCATACCCCTTTTGTTCACTTAATGCTTGTTTCACTTATTTAAACCCTTATTTTTCCAGCGGTTCCACACACCCTACTGGTATATCTACAAAAGCACATCCCAGCATAGTAAGCCGGACTGCGACTTTCGATTTCCCATTTACAGTAACCAATTCTCCTTGAAGTCCGGATAGTGGTCCTTTGATAACCTTAATTTTTTCTCCTGGTGACAAGGGAGACGTACTCATATTAATCGTCTCGTCAGAATAGTCTAGCATGAACTTAAAGCGGTGCATCTGTTCATCGGGAATGACAGCAGGAGTACTCTCTCCACGCAACACCATATATCGGCTGATAGAACCCAATGTTAAAACTTCTTTCTGCTCATAAAGATCGACATGCACAAATATCATCATCGGAAGAAGAACACGCTCGACTACCTTTCGACGATCACTCCATTGATGCACTTCTTGCTGAACAGGAAGGAAATTTTCAATCCCCATTTTAGATAGCCGCTCACTCGTTTTCTTCTCATGAGAAACACGTACTAAAGCCACTAACCAACGTTTAGGGTGCGCTACGCTCCTGCCAGTCACATCTGCCGGCAGAACTTCTTGTATGCTTTTTTTGCTATAAATCATCTATTTACCCCACACTTATCCGTTACCTATTACGCAACGAATCAAATAACGGCACAAAGATGGGCATATTTATGAAAACAAACAAATAAATTTAATATAAGTTTCGATTTGCGCCTAAAATATAGATAACTCTAGTTTAATTTTGCAATTCCCAAACTTGCTACTTCTAATTTTCGCCTTTCAAAAAACTCTTTCTGCAACTCTACTATTTTCCACTTATAAACAAGAAAAACGAAGACAGGATTACTAAAAACATGAAAATACAACAAGAGTATGCACGACATAGATACTATATTTTAAATTTACTCACTGAACAAAGTCGATTTCAGGCTTTTTATAGGTCAAAAAGTAAAAAAGTAACCATTTGGAGAAAAAAAATGAAGAGCGGATGCAGTATTTCACAAATTACTGCATTTAACTTATAAACAAGACAAAAAAGAATCAAACCTATATATCATATTAAGACCTGAAACCTGAACTTGACAAGTGGGGAGAAATTAGAGAGAGAGAGTATTTTACAACGTCCCCAAAAACGAAGAACCCCTGCCGACTTCTGTAGTCGGCAGGGGTTTACTTTTTCAACATTAAGTATATATCTCCGGTCGGCAGATATACGCTTATTTACAATATTTCTTTATAAGCCCCTCCACATTCGGATCGCCCAGTTCTTTCGCTTTATTGAAGTTTCCACAAGCCTCATCTGTCTTCTTCAGCTGTATCTGACAAAGTCCCAACAAGCGGTATGCTTCTGCATACTTCGGCTCATCCTTCAATATATCGTTCAATATCTGCATAGATTCTTCATAACGCCCTACCCGCAGATTAATAACCGCATGCTCTGCCCGATAAGTCAGATCCTTAGGACTCAGTTCTATCGCTTTCACGATATCATCCAATGCACGCTGGTATTGGCGGGCTTTCAATGCAGCCTGCTCACGATAGTAATAGAAAAGGTCATTGACCTGACCATTCACAGCCTTATAATAAGCATCATAATCGAGCATTGCATTTCTTGCCTGATCGTTATTCATATACAGTTGTGCACGTTCCAACAGATAAGGAGCAAAGTCTGCTGTGACAGGCTGCGGACAATGAGCTACGCAACTGTCCATCAATGCGATTACTTCTTTTGCATCTGCCTTCAGCAACTCTTTTGTCTTGGCAGCACTAAAGAACGAAGCAGCCGAAGCCAGATTGCTGGCATTCACCTTCTCATAAGCAGCCAACGCACCGGCATAATCCTGCTGAGCAAAAAGTATATCACCTTCCAACTGCGTATAAACGGGCAGAGGATCGATAGCCGCCGCCTGACGGACATTCTTCAAAGCCGTATCGTACGTCCAGTCTTTATAAGTTTGCTCCGGTTTCGAGAGCTGGTAACCGTATATCAGTTTGGCGATATTATAATACACATCATCCTTCTTGGTTGAAATCTTCAGGGCCTGATTAAAATCAGCTACCGCCTTATCGAAATAAGACTGATCTTCCTTCCCTTTTGCCACATAATAGCCGGCACGGCGAATATATCCATCCGTACTGCCAGGGAACTGGCGGATGAAATCGTCCATCAATTTCTCATAGTCATCAGCCGACATCTGCGTGGAAGCCATAAACAGATACACCAATGCCTGATCTTCAGCTTCGGGCAATCCTTTACGGATACCAATGTTTTTCAAGGCTACATCTCCCAAAGACAAAGCATTAATCTTCTGCGACATCGCAAAAGCCGCTCCTGCCGCATAACAAGTCGTTATTGTATCGGCACCGGAAGACTTCTGGGAAATACCGAACACCTGTCCTTCCACATTCATCACCGGGCAACTCACCATCTTGTCCTTCATCTGCATACTCAAGGTGTAATAATGATATTCGCCGGCAATCTTCGATACTTCTTTCACTTTACCCGAAACGCAGGCGATACTCTTCTGCGTAGAATAAGGAAGCATCCACGCATCAGCCCCTACAGCCGGAGCCGTATTTGCTACGGTCAACGCCGGCACTTTCTTCTCAGTGATGGCCACACGGAACTTAATCACATCGTACATATCATCTGCTCCCAAAATCAGGCTGACCGGCATCTGCTTGCCTTCAGCCGTGATAATCACCGCACGTTCGGCCCCTTTGAAAAGACTGTAATCGGACAGAGCCAACCCGTCTTCGGATACGAAAAATCCGTTCCCGGTATTCAGTATCTTGTCATTCTTGTCATAAGTCACTACTGAGAATACAGCACGTTTCGCCTTCTCCACCCATTTCGGGGTTTGCGCCCAACCGCTCTGTACCAAAAGGAAAAGCGCCAGAGGTAAGATTAAAAGTTTCTTCATATCAGTCGTTGTTTCTTTGTTTCACAGCTTCATAAATCAAAATACCGGCAGCCACGGAAACATTCAGAGATTCGATGGTTCCCAGCATCGGTATTTTCACCCATTCGTCACAGAGAGCCAGATTTTCATAGGATACACCCGTATCTTCCGCCCCCATAATAATACACATCGGACCTGTATAATCGGCTTTCGTATAGTCATAATCTCCTTTCTCGGTAGCGGCAACGATACGAAAACCGCTATCCTTGAGATACTGCAAAGTAGCACGCAAATTTTGTTCGCGGCAAACAGGGAGTGTATGCAATGCACCTGCGGAAGTCTTCATGGCATCGGCATTCACCGACACGCTGCCACGTGCAGGAATAATCACCGCGTCTACCGCTGCACACTCGCAGGTACGGGCAATCGCGCCAAAGTTACGCACATCCGTTATGCCATCCAGCATCACAAAGAACGGATTCTTGCCTTGCTCGAAAAGGAAAGGAACAAGATCTTCCGTCTTCTGATAAGTCACAGAGGAAATGAAGGCAACCACACCCTGATGATTCTTCCGTGTGATGCGGTTGATACGCTCCACCGGCACACGCTGAACAGGAATCAGCAAGCCTTTCAATGCTGCGAAAAGTTCCTTTGAAAGATCACTTTGAATATCTTTCTTGACGAGGATCTTATCAATCTCTTTTCCTGCCTGAATGGCTTCTATGACGGCACGGACGCCGAAAATCATTTCACTTTTATCGGTCATTGTAATTTTGAATTATAAATTTTGAATTATGGATTATGAAATACGGGTCAACAAGGCTTTCGCATTGCTAAGAGCAGCCTCTGTCAGTGTGGCTCCACTCAGCATATGAGCTATTTCCTCTACCCGTTCTTCATCGGTGAGACGGCGGATATGGCTGTTCGTTTCCGTATCGCTGTCTTCCTTATATACTTTATAATGAGCGCGCCCGCGAGCTGCAATTTGCGGCAGGTGCGTGATACTGATCACCTGGCGGTTGCGGTCACCCATTTCCTGCATCATATCTGCCATGCGGTCGGCTATCTCACCGGAAACTCCGGTGTCAATCTCATCAAATACAATCGTCGGCAATTTCACCGCACCGGCAATCATCGCTTTGATAGAAAGCATCACACGTGCAATCTCTCCTCCGGAAGCGACAGAAGATATGCTTTGCAAGGTTCCGTTCTTGTTAGCGGAGAACAGGAAGTTGACAGTATCCTCACCCTGTACGCCCGGTTCTTTCTTCAAGCCCATTTCCACCTGAAAGCGGACGTTGGGCATCCCCAGCGGGACAAGCCGGCCAGCCAGCTGTTTCTCTACTTCGCGGGCGGCTGCCGCACGGGCTTTTGTCAGTACGGCTGCCTGTTTCTTCACCCGGTCATACTGGGCGTCTTTGCGGGCAGTCAGTTCGGCTATCCGGTCATCATAAGAGGTAATCTCGGACAGTTTATTCCGGTATTGATCCGCCAAGGCAATCAATTCTTCGAGTGTCTGCACCCGGTGCTTCTGCTGCAAAGAATAAATCAGGTTCAGACGGTCGTTCACTTCGTCCAGCCGGGCAGGATTAAACTCTATCGATTCTCCCTGCGATGATACTTCCTGCGAAATATCCTTCAGTTCGATATAAGCGCTTTCCATGCGGTCGCTTAGTTCGCCGGCAGGCTGATATACTTTTTTCAGGCCATTCAGCGTATTCAGATTATCTTTCAAGAACGAAAGCAGTCCGCCTTCATCCGAGAAAAAGGACTGCTCGATGCGGTAAAGTCCCGCTTTGATTTCTTCGGCATGACTCAATGTTTCCGCTTCCTGTTCCAGCAGGCTCTGCTCTCCTTCGGCAAGATGAGCCTCTTCAATCTGTTCCAGCTGGAAACGGAGATAGTCTTCATCTGTCCGGCTTTGCTCGGCAAGTGCCGTCAACTCGGAGAGTTCACGGTCGAGCTGTTTCCATTCGTTATACAATGAATGGTATTTCTCCAGTGCGTCGTCATTATGAGCCAGAATGTCGAGCACATTCAACTGAAAACCTTCCTTATTAAGCAAAAGATTCTGATGTTGCGAATGCACATCGATCAGCTGTTCGCCCAGTTCCTTCACCTGTGCCAGCGAAGCGGGCGTGTCATTAATGAATGCACGGCTTTTGCCGGATGCCTGCACTTCGCGTCGCAGGATACATTCTTCGTCGTCGTATTCCAGTTCGTTCTCTTCAAAAAACGGACGCATGCCGTATGCCGAGATATCAAAACGTGCTTCGATAATACATTTAGAAGCTCCACGACGAATCGCTTTCACATCGGCACGCTGCCCCAGCAGCAGACCGATTGCTCCCAGAATAATCGATTTTCCGGCTCCTGTCTCACCTGTGATGACAGAGAACCCGGTTTCAAAACCGATATCCAGTTTTTCTATCAATGCGTAATTCTGAATATAGAGTGAACGTAACACTTTCTGTAATTTAAAAATTAAAAAATGAGAATTAAAGATCAGATAGTTAAGACAGCGGCCAGATGGTCGATAATGTCCTGTGCTACTTCCTGTTTAGGCTTCAAAGAATAATCCTTGCGACCTTTGCGATCAATAATGCTAATCTTGTTTGTATCATGACGGAAGCCGGCTCCTGCATCATTCAGGGAGTTAAGGACGATAAAGTCGAAGTTTTTGCGTTCGAGCTTTCCTTCGGCATTCTGCTGTTCGTTGTTCGTTTCGAGGGCAAAGCCCACTAACAGTTGATTTTCTTCTTTGATCTTTCCCAAGCTTGCAGCAATGTCCTGCGTAGCCTGAAGGTGCAAGGTCAGTTCTTCTTCTTTCTCTCGCTTGATCTTTTGGCCGGCCACCGTTTCGGGACGGAAATCAGCAACCGCCGCACAAAGAATCCCTACATCAGCAGTCGGGAAACAGGCTTGCGCTGCTTCATACATTTCCCGGGCAGACTCCACATCAATCCGGTGAATACGTGAATGTTGCGTTTTCAGTTGTACCGGTCCGGCAATCAGCGTCACCTCTGCCCCACGGCGTGCACACTCTTCCGCCAGTGCAAATCCCATCTTACCGGAAGAATAGTTGCCGATAAAACGGACAGGATCAATTTTTTCGTAAGTCGGTCCGGCGGTTATCATGATTTTCCTTCCCTGAAGTTCGGCACTTGCAGAGAAAAATTCATCCAGCACACGAATAATGTTTTCCGGTTCTTCCATACGCCCTTTGCCTACCAGATGGCTGGCAAGTTCGCCCGTTCCGGGTTCGATAATATGGTTGCCGTAGGAACGCAGTATATCCAGATTCTTCTGTGTAGAAGGATGGGCATACATATCGAGGTCCATAGCCGGTGCCACGAATACCGGAGCTTTAGCCGAAAGATAAGTGGTTATCAGCATATTGTCGGCTATCCCATTCGCCATCTTTCCGATGGTAGAGGCAGTGGCGGGTGCAATCAGCATGGCATCTGCCCACAATCCCAGGTCTACGTGGCTGTTCCACGTGCCGTCCCGCTGGGCAAAAAACTCGCTGATGACCGGTTTGCTGGTCAGAGCCGAAAGAGTGATGGGAGTAATAAATTCTTTTCCCGCCGGAGTAATGACAACCTGCACTTCCGCTCCTTGCTTTATCAGCCCGCGGATAATGTAACAAGCCTTATAAGCAGCGATGCTACCGGTTATTCCAAGAATTATCTTTTTTCCTTTTAGCATTATTTTGTAATCAAATTACTCATTTCACGCAAACGGATTTTGGTCAGCACCGCTTTGGTATTCAACGTGAAATCACTGTTTAAAATCCAGCTGTAGTATCCGGGATCTTTCTTCAGCACCTCGGCTACAGACATTCCTTTATATTTTCCGAAGTTAAATACTTCCACACCGTTGTCGTCATACACCATTCGTCCGGCAAAATCTACATTTTTACTGAAACTAGAATATTCTGCCAGGAAAGCGATATCGTTCTGAAGATCCGGATAACGGTCGAGCTGTGCTTTCAGCACCTCGTAAGTGGCACGTGTATCAGCCTCAGCCGTATGGGCATCTTCCAGACTCTTTTCGCAATAGAACTTATAGGCAGCCGAAAGGGTGCGTTGCTCCATCTTATGAAAGATCACCTGTACATCCACAAACTTGCGTTTTGTCATATCAATATCTACGCCGGCACGAAGAAATTCTTCTGCCAATACCGGAATATCAAAACGGTTGGAATTGAATCCGGCCAAATCGCAGCCTTCAATGTCACGGGCAACATTCTTTGCCACTTCCTTGAAAGTCGGACAATCCACCACATCTGCATCATAAATGCCATGTACGGCAGAAGAGGCTTCAGGAATATGCATTTCGGGATTGATACGCATTGTTTTCGTTTCCTCATTCCCGTTAGGATATACTTTCAGATAACAAATTTCAACGATCCGGTCTGTGTTGATATTGGTTCCCGTCGTCTCCAAATCGAAGAAAACAATCGGGTTTTTCAAATTTAATCTCATATCTTTCTTTAATGGATAATTATTCAATGGATAATGGACAATTGATAATGGATAATGAAGAATGGACAGGAAACATAAAAAATGGATAACTCCTGACTACTGACAGCGCAGCTCATTATCCATTATCCATTCTCAATTATCCATTAAATAACTAATCGTTCAACATCATCGGCATCAGCAGCATCAGCAAGTCTTCATTTTCTTCCTGCTCTACCGGTACAATGACTCCGGCACGGGATGGATCGGCAAGTTCGATTACCACTTCATCGGCTGAAATATTGTTCAGGATATCGATGAGGAAAGTAGACTTGAATCCGATGCTCATGGCAGCGCCTGCATATTGGCAAACTTGCGTTTCTTCGGCAGAAGTGGAGAAATCGATGTCCTGTGCGGAAATCACAATCTGATTTTCCTGCATGCGCAGTTTGATCAAGCTGCTTGCCTGGGAAGAGAAGATAGACACACGGCGCAAAGCTCCGATCAGCTGCTGGCGGTCTACGGTCACTTTATGAGGGTTGTTCTGCGGAATCACCGAGTTGTAGTTCGGATAACGTCCTTCGATCAGACGGCAGACCATGCGGTAGCTTTCCAGCATAAACACGGCGTTGCGTTCGTCAAATTCGATGGTCACGGTTCCCTGTTCTTTCGGAAGCAGGTTTTTCAGCAATGTAGCGGGTTTCTTCGGAAGGATGAACGCGGCACGCTCGTTTCCTTTGGCAGCCAGCGTTTTGCAACGTACCAGCTTATGACCGTCCGATGCCACCATTGTGATGTCTTCTGTTGTAATATCGAAATATATACCATTCATTACCGGACGGAGCTCATCGTCGGCAGTCGCAAATACCGAGCGGTTGATACCGCCGAGCAGTACGTTCGCTTCCATTTCCACACGGACTGCATTGTCGCCCAATACAGCCGACTGAGGAAATTCGTCAGCATTCTGTCCCATCAGACTATACTTTCCGTTCTGATACTGCACTGTGATTTCGTAATTGTCCGTGTTGACGTAGAATGTCAACGGTTGTTCCGGAATTTCTTTCAGTGCATCAAGCAATGTTTTTGCTACTACGGCAAAACGCCCGTTTGTATCGCTTTCATTTACCTCTACGGTAGTCACCATAGTCGTTTCACTGTCAGAAACAGTCACAGACAATGTTCCGTCTTCCAATTCGAAGAGAAAACAATCGAGAATAGGCAGCGCATTCTTTGAGTTAATTACACGACTGATAGCCTGTAAATGGCTGGAAAGAGCAGTACTTGAAACGATAAATTTCATATATTTTCGAGTATTTAAGTTTTGAATTATATATCGCACAAAGTTACGAAAAAAGATTCGTGCTGCCCAAGAAAACGAAAGAAAAAACAAGCATTGTGTGAGGGATATTCCTAAAAAATTGTAACTTCGCCGCAGAATTTAAAATTATCGCAATGGAATTTACAGGAAAAATCATCGCTATCCTCCCTCCGAGAGGTGGAGTTTCAAAGACTAGCGGCAACGAGTGGAAATCACAAGAGTTCGTAATTGAAAACCATGACCAATATCCGCGCAAAATGTGTTTCGACGTATTTGGTGCCGACAAAATCGAACAGTTCAACATTCAGATGGGCGAAGAACTGACCGTATCATTCGACGTTGACGCCCGTCAATGGAACGACCGTTGGTTCAACAGTATCCGTGCATGGAAAGTTGAGCGTGTAAGCGCAGGTGCCCCTATGGCTCCGGGTGCTCCCGTTCCTCCTCCGGCTCCGTCTGCTACTCCGGATTTCACTCCGGGCGATGCAAAAGACGACCTGCCGTTCTAAGAATTAAAATGATCCGCATAAAAAGACTTCCGATGAAACCATTTCTATCGGGAGTTTTTTTTATGACTGTCCCCTGCAGTAACCGTACACCGAACTGAAGTGAATTCACCTCGGAGCCAACGCAGATTCAGCAGCGAGCTGAAAAGGACTGAGCAGCGAGGCGAAAGAAATCGAGCAGCGAGCTGAAGGAGATTGGGCAGCGAGACAAAAAAAGCCCCATGAAGGTGCGCCAAAAGTCGGATCAGTTCGAAAACCCGGTTGTTTTCAGATTATTTTTTGTACGGAAATGAACTAAATTATAAATTGAGGATTAGGCACGGATTACACGGATTAACACGGTTGTTTTACGTAATCATAGCACTAAAACCGTGAAATCCGTGTAATCCGTGCCTAAATATATTCTTTTCGGTATAGCATGGAGCTCAAACAGGGTTTTCGGACTGACCCCAAAAGTCAATAGTAACTAAACAGTCCTCACTTTAGTTACTTTTGACACCCCTTCATGAGTTCCCTCAAAGACATCTTACGGAATGGAATAAAAAGTAAGTCGGCGGCGGCAAAATCCTCTATCTTTTTTCTTATTAATTCTATTTCTTTAGAATAGAATTATATACTCTTCTCTACTCTACTGGTTTCCATTCGGTTTTCGCGCCCTGCCAGAAGGCGTTTCAGAGCTTTTAGTTTCGCAAATTAAGAGCTATTTTCCCCCTCTATTTTTCGCCTGTTTTTTTCATCGGATTCTACTCGGATTTATACTTCAAAACAAGGTTAGGATACACCACCCCATCCGCACAAGTGAACTGTGCAAAAAGAACGAAATTACGGAAAAAGTCGGAGTTGCGGAGAAAGAATTCCGGCACATAGCGAACCTGATAGCCGGACTGGTCGAGCACATGGGCAAAGTCCGCCATCAACATGAAGTGGTACGAATCAGATAATCCGTCCGTGCCCGCCCGATAAGCCAATGCTCCATCGAGCACTTCACCGTTGTCCAACTGACGGATATATCTCAACAAACTATCCTCATCCGGAGCCAGCAGCAAACGCCCTCCATAGAATGTGGCATAAACATGCATAGACGGCTCTACGAAACTGGTTAGTTGCGTAAACAACGTTGTCTGAGGCAACCTATATACAGGATAGGCCTTAGCGGGAGTATAACAAAAAGTTATACGGGAATTCCGCCCCATTCCTTCCTCTGCCGGAGCCGTATTTACCAACGAGCGCAACATTCTTTCCGCTTCAGTCACATCCATCACAGAGAGGCTCAAAACAGCCGCAGGCCCCATCAGCGAATCTTCCCGCTGGAAAAGACACGCCACCAAGTCCTGCCCCGTATTTTCCGCCAGATAGCGCGACAGTTCCCGATCCCGGTTCAGGACCTCACCTGTCCTGCCCGCCGTCGCATATTCCTGCCGGTCACCATAGGAAAGCAAGGACGCCCAATCCGTAATTCCCTGTTTGCTGAAATAAAAAGCGGTAGAAGGCAGCGTTTCACCCGGAAATCCCTTGACGGATTCCTGTTGCCGGATTACATTTATAAAGGTGGAACAAGTATCTACATGGTGGCTGATGCCGGAGAAATAGATGAAATCATCTTTCAGTTTCATATCAAACTCCGTCCACCCCATCATTCCTGCCAGACGGGTATAAACAGTAGCGATAGCCGTACTTTTTTTCGGTGTACGCACTTCCTCAAAATCAGGGTCTCCGGACAATGACTTGCCTGTCTTACGAATATCGATCACCTCCTCTATCAGTTTCTTCTGGCAACTGAGCACCAAGAAATCTTCCGTCAGATAACAAGCGAGAAAATCACCGTCAGCCATCGGATAAATGATAATATCCTCGCCCTTATAATCGAATGTTTTCGGAGGATAGCCCGACGAAACGTATTTCTGCACAAAACGGTCGATCAGCTCACGGTCACCATTCCCCAACCGGCAATAAAGCACCTGATTACGATCATTGTCCGGTTCGTGGAAACTAATCAGCATCTGATTCATCTGCCTGCTCAAACCGTGAGGCGCATCTTCCAGAAGAGAGTAAAGGTATTGTTTCAGATAAGAAAACAGTTTGGATACATAAAGATACTGATGGTCTCTGCTACAAGTCAGCTCATCTACTTCCATTACAAATTCCGCCACGTCTTCTGTCACAAACACTGCTGAAGCGGAGGAAGGAACCAAGGTGTAGAGATCGAAATCCTTCTGATCTTCGGCAGCCGATAACCTGAAAAAAGAGTACAACGCAAAACCTGAGCACAAAAGTACAACAGAAGAAGTGATCGCTATTTTCACTATCGTACGAAGTTTCATAATATTTGCTGTTTATCGGCTAGGGGCAAAAATAATAATTTCTACAAAGAAAACAAAACTTTTGCTAAAAAAAGTCACCGATAATCAGAAAATGATTTCCATTCCGTCGTATGTAAGGTGAACATTTTCAGGAAGTCCCTTCTCTACCTTCTCATGCAGCCCCATATCATGACTCATGTGGATGAAGTATGTCTCCTTTGCCCGAATACGTTCTGCCGCCTTCAATGCCTCCTCCAGACTCTGGTGGGTGGGATGAGGAGCGATGCGAAGCGCATTCATTATCAGAACATCTATCCCCTCCAATTGTTCATAAGATTCTTCGGGCATGGTGAGCATATCCGTGATATAGCCCAGCCGACCGATACGATAGCCCAGAATCGGCAACCGCCCATGCATCACCCGCAAAGGAACCACCTCCGCACGATGAATGGAAAAGGCTTGCCCGGCAACCACTTCCTGCAAAGGAATATCAGGAACACCGGGATAACGATGATCGACAAAACAGTAGGGCATCCGCAGACGCAGTGCCTGTGCCACATATTCTTCAGCATAAATAGGAACCGCCCCGAAACGGCAGAACGGACGCAAATCATCCAGTCCGCCCACATGATCATAATGCTCGTGCGTGATAAGTACCCCGTCTATCTTCTCAAAAGGAAGATGCAACACCTGCGCCCGAAAATCGGGTCCGCAATCGATCAGTATCCGGGCGTCTTCCGTTTCAACGATAGCAGACGCACGCAAACGGTTATCTTTGGGATCGGGAGAAGTGCAGACCGGACAACTACACCCTATCTGGGGAACTCCCGTCGATGTTCCGCTTCCAAGTATTCTTACTTTCATTTCTTTAATCAACAATTTCTCTAATGGATAACTCTTTAATGGATAATTGATCATTCTCCATTATCCATTAACCAAGTTTACTTCCGGATGGATGTCTATGCCGAATTTCTCACGAACAGAAGCCCGTACCGCATCCGAAAGTGCTATAATGTCACTCCCCTTTGCACCGCCCCGGTTCACCAGTACTAATGCCTGTTTGTCATGCACTGCTGCCGGTCCCAGGGATTTTCCTTTCCAGCCGCACTGGTCGATCATCCATCCTGCCGGAATTTTCACTCGTCCGTCATTCAGTTCGTAGAAAGGGATTCGGGGAAATTCCTGCTGCAAAGCTTCCAGCTTTTCGCGCGGAACGATAGGATTCATAAAGAAACTGCCGGCATTTCCCATCACTTTCGGGTCGGGCAGTTTACTTTCACGGATATCGATGATCACTTTCCGGAGCACCGGCAATGTCAGTGCGGGATACTTTTCGAGTTCCTGACGGATGGTGCCGTAATCCAACGTATAATGTTCTTCCTTACTGAGCCGGAAGCAAACATAGGTCACAAATACGGATTTATTCTCCGGACGTTTGAAAATGCTGTCGCGATAGGCATAGCCGCATTCTTCTACAGCATAAACGCGCTCCTCACCGTGAATGTTCACCGTCTCTACGGAGATGATCAGGTCTTTCACCTCTACCCCGTAAGCACCGATATTCTGCACGGCACTTGCTCCCACTTCACCGGGAATCAGGGAAAGGTTTTCCGTTCCATACCAGCCGTGCTCTACACAATAACCTACGAAGTCATCCCAGACCACGCCTGCTCCTACCCGTACGGACACACTACGGTCGTCCTCCTCCATCACCTCGATTCCTTCGATACGGGAATGCAGAACCAGCCCGTCATAATCTTTGGCGAAAAGCAGATTGCTCCCACCGCCTATATGTAAAAAAGGTGTCGTAAGGGCACCTTGAGCTATCAATGTCTTCAGTTCTTCTACCGAAGCATATTCCTGAAACCGTTCGGCACTGACGTCAATGCCAAACGTATTGTGTGATAAAAGAGAATACATTTCTTCTGTTTTTTTGGTTGCTAAATACTGGTATCTTCAAACTTATACAGCTGCCATTCGCCTGCCTTCCGCTTGAAGTAGAGAATATTAGAGAAGCCGTTTCCAATTCCTTTCAATGCGAGAATCTTTGTCGGCGAGTTATCATCATTCCGCTGTCCGTAATTGATATTCGAGAGACGGTCTGCAGGCAGTGCCGGTTTGAAGGCGAACCACTGGTTCAAATCCAGAGAGGTCTCCAGAATAGAGAAGTCATCATCCGGATCTGAGGTGACAAAAGCCAAAGGGTCCTGCACACGTTGGCTCTGAAAAAGGCTGTCGGCAGCAAAATGGCTGAAGAACTCCACAAAGTCCTCATTCTCATTCCGCTCAATAGGACGCAGATTGATAGCCTCTAAAATCCATGCCCCCTTGATACGCTCAAAATAATACTTTTTCACCATTCGGGTTTTCACGAATATCCATTCTACCTGAACGGAGGTCAGCGAGGTATCCCCCACCAGATCCATATCTTCTTCCTTATCAAACAGGAGCGTATAATAATGCTGTTTGGTAAATAAGTCATCATGCTTCCAGTTGCGCTCTTCGATATTGGTCTTCTCGTCTCCCTTGTAATAGGGCAACGGGAATTTCACACGCTGACGCTGCAAAGCATCATCGGAAGCAAAATTGTAGATGAAATCGTCGAAAGATTCGTCCGCTTCTGTCGGTTTAGGTTCTTCCGGCAACTCCTCCTGATGGATTGAATCGGCTTTATGCCGGATAGAATCCACCTCATGTGTGATAGATGCAAAGGGGTCGATGCTCGTTTTCTTGTTTCCACAGGAACCCAGAACACTGAGCACCAGTACCCCCGCAATAAGTTTTTTCATTTTTTCAGTTTCTCTCTTAGCTTTTCAAGCATATCCACCGTCATGCTCTCCAAATCGTAAGCCGGCTTCCATCCCCACTCCTCACGGGCGCAGGTATCGTCCAGACTATCGGGCCAGCTGTCGGCTATGCGCTGTTTCAAAGGATCTATGTCATAGACCATTTCGAACGCAGGCACATGCTTCTTGATGGCATGGTATATCGTCTCAGGGTCGAAACTCATAGAGGCGATATTGAAAGCGTTGCGGTGTATCAGCCTGGTCGGATCTGCTTCCATCAGCATGATTGCTGCGTTCAGCGCGTCCGGCATATACATCATATCCATTAAAGTGCCTTCTTTGATCGGGCACACAAATTTTTCTCCTTTCACTGCCGAATAATAAATATCTACGGCATAATCGGTAGTTCCTCCTCCCGGAGGGGTCACATTCGAAATGATGCCCGGGAAACGGACAGCACGGGTATCGACACCGTATTTGTTAAAATAGTAGTCACTCAGCAGCTCTGTCGTCACCTTGGTGACACCATACATGGTGCGAGGACGCTGAACGGTATCCTGTGGTGTCAGTGTATGAGGCGTGCTTGCACCGAACGATCCGATAGAACTGGGGGTAAATACCGCACATCCCTGCTCACGCGCCACTTCCAAAACATTCCACAATCCGTCAATACCAATCTTCCAGGCCAGCTTCGGCTTGGACTCGGCTACCACCGAAAGCAGTGCAGCCAAATTATATATTGTATCTATGTGGTGTTCTTTCACCACCGATTCAATCATTTCACCATTCGTTACATCGACAACAGCCGACGGTCCCGACTCCTTTAACTCGCCTTTGGGCTCTGCGCCCTGAATATAACCCGCTACTACGTTTGTGTTTCCATAACGCCTGCGCAACTCCATCGTCAACTCGGACCCTATTTGTCCGGTGGCTCCAATAATCAAAATGTGTTTCATTTTTCCTTTTAAATAAAAGTGTTAAGCTAAATAGTGCGCAAAGTAAGCACTTTTTTTTCAGATTTAAATCAAAAAGATATTGTTTATTCCAAGAAAAATCGTGTCCTTTGCAGTATAACTTAATCACTCAAACACTATGTACGGTAAAATGCAGGAATATCTCAGCCAGACACTGGCTGAAATTAAGGAAGCCGGACTTTACAAAGAAGAACGACTTATCGAAAGTGCGCAGCAAGCTGCCATCACTGTAAAAGGCAAAGAAGTGCTGAACTTCTGCGCCAACAACTATCTGGGACTGTCCAACCACCCCCGCCTGATCAAAGCTTCTCAGGAAATGATGGACCGCCGCGGATATGGTATGTCATCTGTCCGCTTCATCTGCGGAACGCAAGATATACATAAGGAACTGGAAGCTGCCATCTCGGATTATTTCCAGACAGAAGATACGATTCTGTACGCAGCTTGCTTCGATGCCAACGGGGGTGTATTCGAACCGCTTTTCAGCGAAGAGGATGCCATTATCTCCGATTCTCTGAACCACGCTTCTATCATCGACGGTGTACGTCTTTGCAAGGCGAAACGTTATCGTTATGCCAATGCGGATATGAAGGACCTGGAAAGATGCCTGCAAGAGGCTCAGGCGCAACGTTTCCGTATCGTTGTCACCGACGGTGTATTTTCTATGGACGGCAACGTAGCGCCGATGGATCAGATTTGTGATCTTGCCGAGAAGTACGATGCGCTGGTTATGGTAGACGAATCGCACTCTGCCGGTGTGGTTGGCGCTACAGGCCACGGCGTCAGCGAACTGTACAAAACTCACGGACGTGTGGACATCTATACAGGCACACTGGGCAAAGCTTTCGGAGGTGCATTGGGCGGATTCACTACCGGTCGCAAGGAGATTATCGACTTACTGCGTCAGCGCAGCCGTCCTTACCTGTTCTCCAACTCATTGGCTCCGGGTATCATCGGTGCAAGTCTCGAAGTATTCAAGATGCTGAAAGAAAGCAATGCGCTGCATGACAAGCTTGTAGAGAATGTAAACTACTTCCGCGACCAGATGACAGCCGCCGGATTCGACATCAAACCGACACAGAGTGCAATCTGCGCCGTTATGTTGTATGATGCCAAACTGTCGCAGATTTATGCTGCACGCATGCAGGAAGAAGGGATTTATGTGACTGGATTCTATTATCCGGTCGTTCCGAAAGAACAGGCTCGTATCCGCGTACAGATCTCCGCCGGACACGAGAAAGCACACCTCGACAAATGTATCGCTGCCTTCATCAAAGTCGGCAAAGAACTCGGAGTGCTTAAATAATAAGTATCAGGTATTAAGTATTAGGTATTACCGTAGCTGCCGATCGTTTATCTGCATAGCATAATACCTAATACTTGATACTTAATACTTTAATACCTAATACTTACTAATTTGTTTTCAAGATGGAAGAATTGACTCTCACTACTCCTGCCCTGCTTTTCTCGGCTGTTTCGCTGATTTTACTGGCTTATACCAACCGTTTTTTATCGTATGCACAATTGGTACGACAGTTGCGGGACCGTTACATGGAAAATCCTACGGATATCACGGTAGCACAAATCGAGAATTTAAGAAAACGCTTAAACCTGACACGAACGATGCAGGGGCTGGGCATTGCAAGTCTTTTTTTCTGTGTAGTCAGCATGTTCCTCATCTACATCGGACTGCAATTACTGTCGGCGTATGTGTTCGGGCTGGCTTTGATTCTGTTGATCGCTTCTTTAGGAGTATCTTTCCGTGAAATACAGATTTCTACCCGTTCACTGGAAATCTATCTGGGAACTATGGAGAAAGGGAAAAAGAAATAGCTCTGCCCATTTCCGGAGAGCTATGTTTTGAATATTACATATTTATTATACGTCGGTACGACTCATTTTACGCGATACGTCATGATATGACCCGGCAAGGTATAATGACCGTGAATCGGCTTCCTTTGCCCGCTTCCGATTGAAGGGTTATCTTGCCACCCAGCTTTTCCACAATCACTTTGCAAATAGACAGTCCCAGTCCGGCTCCCTGCGAAAATTCATTCTGCTTGTAGAAGCGGCTGAAAATCATCTGCTGTTCTTCACGGGGAATGCCTCTGCCGGTATCTTCTACATAAATGTGCACTGCCTCTTCTTCCTCCATATAGTAGTAGCCGATTTTGATAAATCCACTTTCCGTAAACTTGGTCGCATTATTCAGAAAGTTCGTAAGGACCTGTATCAGCCGCTCTCTGTCAACATCAATTTCCAGACATATATCTTCTTCCTCTTTCTGAAAATCAAGACGGGGTGCAATCAACACTTGGTGAGTCATATAGACGTCATTAAGCAGTTCCTTCACTATACATTTCTTATAGCAGAAAGACATATATCCGGACTCGATGCGGGAAAGTTCCAGAATGTCATTAACCAGTTTGAGCAGCAAATCGCTATTCTTATTAATGGTGTCAATATACTCCTGTTTATCTTCCGAACTTAATTCTTCATCGCTAGCCAGAATATTGGAAAAACCTACGATTGAATTTAGCGGTGTACGTATCTCATGGCTCATATTCGCCAGAAAGGATTGTTTCAGTTCCGCCTTTTCTGCCAGCAAACGGGCAGCGTCCAGTTCTTCTTCCCGATCCTTCATCTCTTGTATGTTGAGCAAAAGTCCGGCGGTCTTGTATCCCCCTCCTTCCAGCAGATTAGTCGTATAGCGAAACTCCCACCACTGATATCCTCTTCCGCTAAAATCGCAGCGTAGCTGAACTATCTTTTTACTTGCTTCTTTCAGGTTTCTCCGGCTAAGCTTTACACTGTCCCAATGGCCGGGGTGTACAAACTTCCCCAAGTCCGTAAAAGGCAATTTGCGGGGAGACATACCTTGTGATCTCCAAAAGGCATCTTCAAAGACAAAGAACTCGTCTTCCAATTTCCATGCGTAAGTGGTTCCTCCCTCAATAGCCAATGCCAGAGTTTCCTTTTCGTCTGCCAATGCATAAAGTGCCTGCTTTTTCCTTTTCTGCTCACGAAGATAGAGCCACAACAAACAGGTAACAATGGCAAACAACAATCCAGCCAAAGACACGATGGAAGAAATATAAAAATATGGATATTCCTTACTAAAGGGAATATTGACAATCTTATAATTAGCAGGAATCTTCTCCTTCTTTATCCCCAACTGTTTCATCACATTCCAGTCAACCAGGTATTCCTTCTTGCTCTCAGTCACCGGCATATCCGACGATGAAGCTCCATTCAATATATGTACAGCAGCTCTTACCTCCTCTTCTACCTGAACCGGCAACGAAGTCAGATATCCTCCAAGCAGTTTCTCTCCACATTCAAAACCCTCATTGATCACAGTCAGACTGGGACTCACACAGATGGCCCCAATATTGATGGTCGTAAAATCCCGCTTCAACTGAATATAGCATTGCCCCCGATAGTTCTTATTCAACGCCCACATCAGATTGGCTTCAGACTTGTCCCGGTTGCTACGTATAGAAATGGAAAGAAAACGAATATATCCCTCTTCCCTTACCAGCCGATACTGTTCCACAGAAGGAATGTCGGGATAATCCATGAAACCTGTTACTCTATGTCCTGCCAATTGCTTCCTCGCGTCCTTTCTTATCTGCACATCCAGAAAAGTAGAATCCAGAAGTGTAAACAGACGGACACTATCCCCAAAGAGTTTTCTGGCCATTTCAGCATTTTGAACAAAGCCGATCTTATCATGAAAGCCCGTCGCATTGGGATATTGCTTCAACAACTCCCAATTCGGATAATTGACTCCGGCAAAGACCACCGGCACCTCTTTCACTAGCGGATCACCACACTTCAGAAGAGAGTAAGTCGCCTGATCTTCATTCACCAGAATCACTTCCGGTCGCCAGTCTCCGGATACAGAATCAAGCAAATATCTCATTCGCTTCAGTTCCGTCTCTTCCTTATAGGATTCACAATCCAGATAGAGCGTCCGAATATCAGCATTGACTCCTTCTTTCTTGAATTGTTTAGCTATCAGACGATTAAACTCGGGATAAGCAGTGTACGTTTCTTCATAAGAATGAACAACCAGTATACGCCGCTCTTGGGAAGAGGTACAACCGACCAGTGCTGAAATTAAATAGATCAGTAAAGGAAACAGGAAGATTATTTTTCTATTTTCATTATTCATCTAAAGATTATCCTTTCAATTAAAGATGTAACGGATTCCAAATTGCAACTGCCAACAATTGACAGAGGAACGAACGGGAGCAAAACTACGGTAAGGCAATATTGTCTCTCCGTCTTCTGTCAATGTACCCATGGTATATATCGGTTCATTCTTTTCATTCAAGCCCTTATATTGCAGCGGTTTGTTGATAGTAGAACCTTTGGGTACTCCCCAGGCATCATTCAGCAAATTTCCGATATTCATTATATCCACACTCAGTTGAAGGGTATTTGTAGTCTTTCCCGCCTTCACCTTAAAGTCCTGTACCACACGCAAATCAAAACGGTGATACCAAGGTCGAAACGCTCCGTTTGTCTCCGCATATTTTCCCTTTCGTTTTCTCAGATACGGATCTTGCTCCACAAAAGCCCAGAAAGCCTCTCTCTGCTCAGCCGCCGGAAACAGCACGGTTCCGTCTGTTTTCTTCAAGTCGGTAAAATTCAGTTCATCACGGGTAGCCGGTATATACATCAGGTCATATTGAGAGCCGTCGTTATTCAGGTCTCCATCAATCAGATAGGTATAAGAACCATTATACTGCCCGGTATAAAACAGAGAAATGCCGGTGGCAAAGTTTCGGGCGTATTCGATGGTATAGGATGCAGATGCAATGACACGGTGGGGGGAGTCCAGATAAGAAGCATTGTGCATGGACAGATAGTTGGCTCCCTGCACGGAAGGTTCCTGTTGCCACGCATTTTCGATCTGGTTGCTCGCGTTATTCGACAACGTGCGGGAACGGGTATAAGTATAGGATACCATCAGATTCAGATTTCGGACCGGCTCCATATTCATAGTGGCGTTCAGCGTATAGCTATGTCCTTTGCTTGTATTCGTCATCAGCATGGCACGGGTGATATCCGCATTGATGCGGTTGTCCTTATTTCCCGGATAAATATAGCGATCGTCAGCACCGGACAGGCGGGACATCTTGGAGTCATCCAGAGCAATCATGTTCACGTTCTGTTGCAGAATGGCATTGATATCCTTGATATACATAGCCTCCAACGTCAAATCGGACCGGAAAGGAAATGGCAAACGATAGTCCAGTGCCAGAGAAGTTGTCCATACCTGCGGAGTCTTAAAGTGGCGGTCAATCGTTATGATCTCATTTACTGCTCCCGGTTCTGTGGGGAAACAATCCGGATACTGAGGGGCAATCTCCGACAAGATCTGCTGAGGATTACGAATACCGCCTGCCAAAGCCGCCAACAGCTCTTTCTCACGAGGATCGTTTGTATTCTGAAGTACCGAGACGGTCGTCTTCAGCATACCGCTTCCTTCCTGCATCTTCGACAGGAAAATTAATGGGAAGCGTCCGGTAAAGATTCCCGTTCCTCCTCGAAGTTTCAGTGTCTGATCACCTGATAAATCGTAATTGAAGCCAATACGCGGCGAAAACAGCGGAGTCGCCTTCGGCCAGTAAGCGGTACTCAGCTTCGTACCATAAAATTCGTAAGAGGTGATGGAAGGATTCTCATATCGCTTGTTGACATAAAGCGGAATATCCATGCGGATACCATAAAGCAGTTTAAGCCGTTCATTCACGTTATATTGATCTTGCGCATACAGCGAAAACTGATCATAATGAACGGAAGCCGGAGCTTCTGCGTCTCCCGTTAAAGAATAACAGAGAGCAAAGGCTACAGGAGCCGCCTTATTCACGAAGTCCTCGTAACTGTTGTAACGGTAATACCCTGCTCCGTAGCGCATATAGCTATTTGAAACGTTCTGCGATTCAAAACTTGCCCCTAATGTCAGACTATGGTTTCCCCAATGAACGGAAAAGTTATCTGTAATGCTCCAAACCTTTTCACGGATTCCGTTTTTCCACGCATGCTGCTCGTATCCTGCATTCATAAATGCACGGTTTGTCCCCGTTTCATCGGGTTTCATGATATCGACCGTAGGAAAATCGCCCTTACATTCTCTTTTGTTTCCATCATTAAAAGTCAGACTCACCAAAAGCTGATGGGTCAAAGCAGCACTCAAACGGCTATTCAACTCTGCAGTCAGCGAATTCACATTATCCAATTGCTGCCAGGTGGAATTACGGAAAGACATCGAATAGCGGCTGACCGGTCCGCCATTAATGCTCAACGCCGATCCTACCAGATTATTATCTTTTTTCTGTCCGGTATAGTTATAACGTAGCATGAAACGGTGTTTGTCAGTTATGTTCCAGTCCATACGTGCCATGACACGATACACATCCGTACGTCCGGCAAAATCTGTCCACGAACCGGTATCATATCCATACAAGTTCTTCAGATCCTGCGAAAAACGGCTCATGTCTTCCGCCGTCACACGTGAAATCATATTCTGGCTATCGTCCTTACCGTCATCGGACAGTTTCCATTTATGGATGGGCTGCGGACTATATTCATATTCTCCATTCACAAAAAAGAATAGCTTATTCTTTATAACCGGTCCGCCGAAAGTAAATCCATATACATTACGCCGCTCTTCCTCCCGGTCGCCGAGGTCATAACCGTCTACCTTGTTCCCACGCAGATATTCATTCTTTGTGTACATATAGGCGGAACCACGAAACCGATTTGTTCCGCTCTTTGTCACCGCGTTTACCGAACCTCCGACAAAATTGCTCTGACGTATATCAAAAGGAGCGATACTCACCTGTATCTCTTCCAGCGCATCAATTGAAATCGGATTTCCGCCTCCGGGCAAAACAGCACCATCCAGTCCCGCACTGTAATTGAAGTTCGCTCCGTCAATCGTGTAGTTGTTCATACGTTGGTCACGCCCCCCAAAGCCATTTTTAGTAGCGTAAGGAGACATCTTGGTGATGGCCGTCAGACCACGAGAAATATTAGGGAGACGAGAAATATCTTTTGATGTAATATGGGTAGATGCTCCGGTTTTTTCTCCGGCAAATTTAGAAGCCGTGCCTATAACGAATACTTCATCCAGTTCGGCAGATTCTTTCAATTTGGCATCACAGACATAGGTTTCGGCAAGTTTCAGAGATATGCCGGTAAAAATAGCTGTCCGATAGCCGACATACGAAAATTCAATCCGATATGGCCCGCCGGTGCGCATACCTTCCAAATGGTAAGTTCCCTGCAGGTTAGTCACTGTACCATAGCGTGTTCCGGACGGTTCGTGTATTGCAATTACAGTAGTACCCGGTAACGGTTCGTTTTGTTCGTCCTCAACTCTTCCGCTCATAGAGGAAGTAGTTGCTTGTCCAAAAGATGCGGCTGCCAAACAGCTAAACATCATCAGGAGCCATAAAAATCTGATCATATACTCCAAATTAGACTGTAGCAAATGAATGATCCTTTGTGTGCAGAATAACTCATTGCAGTGGGCAAAGATAACAGATTTTTAAATATGAGCAAAGTAAGTTAAAAAAAAGAAGCTGTCTGAATATAAATCCAAACAGCTTCTCCTATCTTATTTTCTATTTTTCAGATTGCCATCAACGTTGTCCCAGCTGTGAATCAACAAAGAAAATACCAGTATCACCGGCTTTCTTGATCTTATCCACAATTCCCTGTGCGGTAGCTTCTTCTTCTACTTGTTCGCGAACAAATCCCCACAAGAAATCCTGAGTAGCTTTATCTTTTTCAGCAGCAGCCACATCTACCAGCTTGTCTACCATTTCCGATACATGGCATTCATGTTTGTAAACATGCTCAAACACTTCCAGCGGAGTACCCCAGCCGTTAGGAACCACATCGATCTTGTCGACTTTGGCCATTCCACCACGTTTAATGATATAATCGGCCATTGCGTAAGCATGTTCCAGTTCTTCATGAGACTGCTTCTTCATCCAATGTGCAAATCCACTGAAACCTTCTTTCTCAAAATAGAAAGACATTGCTAAATACAGGTTAGAAGACCACATTTCCGCAGTGATCTGCTCATTGATTGCTTTCTGTAATTTTTCTGAAATCATAATCGTATATTTTTATTAAGTTGTTAATGTAGTTTTCTTTTGAACTCATTACAAAAATAACAAGATTTCAGTTAAAATTGTTCCATCCTCCCTGTATTTTTAAACTACATTCACATTTTATTTACACCAATTCGTCAGAAGTGTATCCTTTCGGCAGTTCACGGCAGTTATATCCGGATGCCATAATCTCGCCGTAAGCCCCTGCAGAACGAAGTGCAATCAAGTCTCCGCGCTTTACCTTATTCAAATCAATCGCTTTACCGAAAACGTCTGATGATTCACAGATGGGGCCTACTACATCATATGCCTCTACGGGGTCTTCCGAAGTAATGTTTTCCATCTTGTGGTAAGCCTGATACAAAGCCGGACGAATCAAGTCTGTCATACCTGCATCGAGGATGGCGAATTTCTTCTTGGTTCCCTGCTTTACATACAGTACTTTGGATATCAGAGAACCGCATTGTCCTACCACCGCACGTCCCAGTTCGAAGTGCAGTGTCTGATAAGGGCGCAGTTTCAGTTGTCCGGCATAGGTAGCAAAGTAGCTCTTGAAATCGGGAATGGACTGACGGTTCGGATGTCCGTAGTCAATACCCAAGCCACCGCCGACATTGATGTGTTCTACCAGAATATGACGCGCTTCCAGTTTATCCTGCAATTCATTCACACGGTTGCAGAGCGCGATAAAATCGCCCATATCCAATATCTGAGAACCGATATGGAAGTGCAGGCCGATGAATTTCACGTTCTTCATCTCCAAGGCGACATCGATCACCTTGTCCATATCCTGCATACTGATACCGAATTTGTTTTCAGCCAGACCGGTAGTGATATTAGCATGCGTATGTGCTCCTACATCCGGATTGATGCGGAAAGCGACATTAGCAATCTTATTCTGTGCCGCAGCCAGTTCATTGATGACTTCCAGTTCGGGAATAGACTCTACATTGAAACAGAAGATGCCATACTCCAGTCCGAGGTTGATCTCCCAGTCTGCTTTACCGACTCCGGCAAAAACAACCTTATTGGCCGGAAACCCGGCACGGATAGCGGCACGTATTTCTCCACCGCTCACGCAGTCGGCTCCCATTCCGCTTTCACGGATAATGGTCATTACTTTCGGATTGGCATTTGCCTTGACAGCATAGTGTACGGAATAGCTAGGATATTTGGCAACCTCTTGGTTAATAGCCGACAATGTATCACGCAGCACTTTCGTATCATAATAATAGAAAGGTGTCTGCAAAGTACGGAATTTATCGATTGGAAATATTCCTTTCATCATTCAAGAAACTTGTTTAGTTAGTTAAAAAGAGCGCTTTTATCAGTATCGGTAAAAGCGCTCAGTATTATTTGTGGAATTATTTGTTGTTGAAAAGCATGTCACTCAGCGACTGTAACGCTATCTTCTTATCACATTCCCGGATAAGGAAAGAGATGTTGTAGTTACTTCCTCCGAATGAAATCATTCGTACCGGTATATCACGCATCGCATCAAGTGCTTTTGCTTCAAAACCTACATTCTCCCATTCCAAGTCGCCTACTACACAGATAATACACATATCTTTGTCTACAGTGACCGTACCGTATTTTTTCAGGTCGTCCAGAATCTCATTCAGGTGCTTGGTGTTGTCTATCGTAACAGATACACCTACCTCAGAAGTACAGATCATGTCGATGGAAGTCTGGTAGCTTTCAAAAATTTCGAAGACTTTACGCAGGAAACCGTGAGCCAGCAACATACGGCTTGACTTGATCTTGATAGCCGTAATGTTATTCTTAGCAGCTACAGCTTTGATCTTGCCTTTCTCCGTGTCATTGGAAATCAACGTTCCGGGCGCATCCGGGTCCATTGTATTCAACAGACGTACAGGGATGTTGGCATATTTAGCAGGCTGGATGCAAGTCGGATGCAGGATTTTTGCACCGAAGTAAGCCAACTCGGCAGCTTCTTCAAAATGCAACTGGCGAACCGGAGCTGTCTTGTCAACAATGCGCGGGTCGTTGTTGTGCATACCGTCGATATCTGTCCATATCTGGATTTCAGAAGCATTCACGGCAGCACCGATCAAAGAAGCGGTGTAATCGCTGCCACCACGCTGCAGGTTATCGATCTCACCGTAAGCATTGCGGCAGATAAAACCTTGTGTGATGTAAATCTCCATATCCGGATAAAGTTCCAGTTGTGTCTGCAGTTTCTCCTTAATATATACGGGGTCCGGCTCCGCGTTCTTGTCAGTACGCATGAATTCCAAAGCCGGGAGCAACACGGACTTCACACCACATTCCTGCAGGTAGAAGTTCACCATAGCCGTAGAAATAAGCTCTCCCTGTGCCAAAACCACTTTCTCTTCGAACAAAGTGAAAAGGTCTTTAGTATAGGAGCGGATGTAGTCAAAGTGAGACTTGATGACTTCCAGCCCTTTCTGTTTATATTCCTGAGTTGCATAAAGTTCATCAACGTGCTGTTTATATTTTGATTCCAGCTTATTGATAATCTCGTTGGCACCCTCCGGATTCTTCTTATACAGATAGTCCGAAATTTCCACCAATGTATTTGTTGTTCCTGACATAGCAGAAAGGACAACAATCTTTTGTTCACCATCGGTAATCAATTTGGCTACTTCCTTCATCCGCTGAGCAGAACCTACGGAAGTTCCTCCAAACTTTAAAACTTTCATTTTCGTTACTGTTTTAGTTATCTATATTTAAATCTATTTCTATTGTTCTCTGCCTGGGCATGTATTCGTCGGTCACATCCGTTATGCGATGCTCGGAGCAACGATATACGCTGCCGGGATATTCTTTCAGCAATTGCAGATTGTGCGTCGTCATCACCACGGAAGAACCCGATTCACAGATGTTGTGCAACAATTCAACAATGGACTTACCTGTCTCCACATCCAGATTTCCGGTCGGTTCGTCCGCCAGAATAATAGCCGGAGAATTGAGTACGGCACGTGCTATTACGATGCGCTGCTGTTCGCCACCGGAAAGTTCATTGGGGAGTTTGTAGCCTTTGTTAGACATTCCCACCAAATCGAGCACTTCCTCTATCCTTTCCTGAATTTCCCGCTTGTTCTTCCAGCCGGTGGCACGAAGTACAAATTCCAGGTTGTTGTATACGGTACGATCCGTCAGCAGCTGAAAGTCCTGAAATACGATTCCCAGCTTTCTTCTCAGCTGAGGGATATGCTTGCGTTTGATTGAACGCATATTATAGCCCAATACTTCCGCTTCACCGTCGATCACGTCCAGTTCGCCATACAGTGTTTTGAGCAGGCTCGTTTTTCCCGAACCTACCTTCCCGATCAGATAGACGAACTCTCCTTTGCGCAATTCCAGATTTACATCGCTCAGCACACAGAGTTCCTGTTGATGGATTTCTACGTTCCTATATTGAATTAATGCTTCTTCCATGTACTGCTATGTCTTTCCTGCAATTCACGTGCAAGGTCTTCGATACGATAGCCTTTTGAAGTTAATAACACAATCATATGATAAATCAAGTCGGCTCCTTCATAGATCAAACGTTCGTTTGTTCCATTGGTCGCTTCGATCACTGTTTCCACAGCTTCTTCTCCCACCTTCTGTGCAATCTTGTTGATTCCGGATTCGAACAAGCTGGTGGTATAAGATCCTTCGGGCATTTCTTCGTGACGTTTGTCGATGAAATCCTGCAATGCTTTCAGGAACATGACAGGTTCTTCATTTTTCTCCCCCCAGCAAGTATCTGTGCCCGTATGACAAACAGGACCTGCCGGATCTGCCTGAATCAACAGGGTATCGTTATCACAATCTGCTTTGATAGAAACAACGTGAAGGAAGTTACCGCTTTCTTCTCCTTTCGTCCACAGACGATTCTTGGTACGGCTGAAGAAAGTTACTTTTCCGGTTTCCACCGTTTTGTCATAGGCCTCTTTATTCATGAAACCCAGCATCAAGACTTTACGTGTCTCGTTGTCCTGTATGATAGCCGGAACAAGTCCGTTCATCTTATCGAAATCCAATTCCATCTTATTTTAAGTTCTAATTACTATTTCAAATTACTATGCCGTTTGTGTGACATCATACCGTTGTTCACAGTCCACGTCCTATTATGCTTCCTATCTGCATGGAAGCCTGCCCGGGGTACCTCACCCTCTGATGGTTATTCCTTCGCCGCAAAGATACGATTTTAATTCGGGAATTTTAATTTCTCCGAAATGAAAAACGCTGGCAGCCAATGCCGCATCTGCTTTTCCCACCAAAAAGGCATCACGGAAGTGTTCTTTCAGTCCCGCACCACCCGAAGCGATCACAGGAATCGAAAGTTGCTCCGCCAAAGAGGCAAGCGCTTCGTTTGCGTAGCCGGTCTTTACACCGTCATGGTTCATGCTCGTAAACAAGATTTCACCGGCTCCACGCTCCTGCGCTTCTTTGGTCCACGAAAGTAATTCTTTATCGGTTTCAATACGTCCGCCATTCAGATAACATTTCCATCCGTTTTCCGTTTGTCTGGCATCTACCGCCAGCACACAAACCTGAGACCCGAAATTCTTGGCAATATCATTAATCAGCTGAGGATTGCGAATAGCGGAAGAGTTAATTGAAATCTTATCTGCACCGGCATTCAGCAGGCGGTCGACATCATTCAATTCGTTGATCCCTCCCCCTACGGTAAACGGGATGTTGATATTGGCAGCAATCCGCTTTACCAGTTCCGTGAAAGTCTTACGCCCCTCATGACTCGCAGTGATATCCAGAAAAACAAGTTCATCAGCTCCTTGTTCACTGTAAGCCCGCCCCAGTTCCACCGGATCACCGGCCTGACGCAAATTGACAAAGTTCGTTCCTTTTACGGTCTGTCCGTCTTTTATATCCAGACAAGGTATAATTCTTTTTGCTAACACAATACTATCTTATTTACTATTTGACAATTTGTAATTTTCCTATCCGAAAGCCCGATTATAAAAAGATTCTCAGGTCTTTCAACGTGATATGTCCTTCGTACAATGCTTTACCAAAGATAACTCCGGGGACTCCGGCTTCGTTCAAGGCAATGATATCATCCACATTACTCACCCCGCCGCTAGCCATCAGGTAGAGGTCCGAAAATTTCTCCAGCATCTCTTTATATAAGTCAATAGATGGCCCTTTCAGCATCCCGTCGCAACTAATATCCGTACAAATAACTTTCCGGATACCTTTATTCATATAATCTTCGAGAAAGGGGAAAAGCTCACAGGCACTTTCGTCTTTCCAGCCGTTTACAGCAATCTTATGTTCTTTGACGTCTGCTCCGAGGATGATCTTCTCACTGCCATATACTTCCAGCCAATGACAGAACAGTTCCGGATCTTTCACGGCAATACTTCCACCCGTCACCATCTGAGCACCGCTTTCGAAAGCTATCTTCAAATCTTCATCACTCTTTACTCCACCACCGAAATCTACTATTAAAGAGGTACGCGTAGCAATCTGCTCCAATACCCGATGGTTGATTACATGGTGAGAAGCAGCTCCGTCCAGATCTACCACATGAAGCCTGCGAATTCCATTCGCTTCGAACTCCTTGGCAACTTCCACCGGACTCTCGTTATATACCTTCTTACTGTCGTAATCTCCCTGAGAAAGGCGTACACATTTCCCGTCAATAATATCAATGGCTGGAATAATTTCTATCATCTGTCTATTTACAATTTGATAATTTACGATTTACTATTTAGTTTATTATAAACGACAACCGAGTTTATTATAAACGATAGCGGAGTTTATTATAAACTGCTGCAACGTTTATTAGAGATCCAGAAAGTTCTTCAGAATCTTCTCTCCCGTCTTTCCACTTTTCTCCGGATGGAATTGGGTGGCATAAAAGTTATCCTTATGCAAAGCCGCACTAAACGGATGAATATAATCGGTTTCAGCAGCAGTAAAGTCACAAACCGGCACATAAAAGCTATGCACAAAATAGACAAATTCCGGTTCGGTGAATCCCTCGAACAGTTTGCTATTTGTTTTCCCGATTGTATTCCAACCCATGTGCGGAACTTTGTCTTCATGCTTCTGCGGAACAAAACGTTTCACGTCCACATCAAAGATATTCAGGCAATCTACCCCTCCTTCTTCGGAATACCGGCACATCAACTGCATACCGAGACAAATTCCGAACACAGGCTGACGCAGATTCTTAATCAGTTCATCAAGTCCTGTTGCCTTTAAATGATTCATGGTAGTTTCCGCCTCTCCTACTCCGGGGAAAATCACCTTATCGGCAGATTGAAGAATTTCCTTATCAGCAGTAATCACTGCTTCTATCCCTAACCTCTTCAAGGCGTAATCCACAGAACGGATATTTCCGGCATTGTATTTTACGACTGCTACTTTCATCAACTAAATATTACTGTTTTATTTTTATAAGCCAGAATCTTACGTTCGATATGTTTTTGTACCGCACGCGAAAGAACGATTTTTTCCAGATCCTTTCCTTTATTTACAAGATCTTCTATAGAATCTTTGTGTGTAATACGCACTACATCCTGTTCGATAATCGGACCGGCATCCAGTTCCGTAGTCACATAATGACTGGTTGCACCGATAATCTTCACACCTCTCTGAAATGCGGCATGATAAGGCTTTGCTCCCACAAATGCCGGAAGGAAAGAGTGGTGGATATTAATAATCTTATTCGGATACGCATTAATCATTTGTTCGGAGATCACCTGCATATAACGTGCCAATACGATAAAGGTAATGTTATGTTTGGCAAGCAATTCCATTTCTTTACGTTCCTGTTCTTCTTTTGTCTCTTTGGTGATAGGAAACAAGTAGAAAGGAATACCGAAACGTTCAGCCACATGCTGCAAATCCGGATGGTTACTTATAATAAGAGGTATTTCTACATTCCATTCGCCTGCCGTATAACGAGCCAGCATATCAAAAAGACAGTGGGACATTTTAGAGACAAATATAGCCATACGCGGTTTCACATCCGAGAAATAAAGACGGAAATCCATTTCATATTTCTGCCCATAAAGCGTTCTGAAATAATCTTCAATCTTCTCCTGCGGCACCAGAAAGTCTTTTAACTCCCATTCTATACGCATGAAGAATATGTTTTCCACATGGTCTACATACTGATCCAAATAAATAATATTTCCTTTGTTTACCGTAATAAAATCTGTCACTTCCGCAAGGATTCCCGGTTTATCGGGACAGTGCAATAACAGTTTGGCTGTAGTCATCATTCTTTTTACTAATTTACTATTCCGGGCAGAAAATGTTCTACCTCTCCTATTTTAGGGTGCAAAAATAACGATTTATTGCAAAACTACGAATTATTCAAGCAGAAAGTTGATATAAAAACGGTGATTTCTTACAGATAGAAAGATATCCAAAGTTATTTCCTATGATGAGGATGACAAGTTTCAGGATGGTGACGCTATCACCTTCGGATAGTGACGCTATCTTGATGGGATACCGTCACTATGACGACCGGATAGCGTCACCATCCTGACAGAAGGAAAAACAACTTTTTTTTCTTTATAAAAGTACTCAAAATGAGACACTAAGCATTTTTCTTGCTTTTTATTGAAAAAAAATTTCATCAAAACATTTGCAGATTTACAAAAAACATCTACCTTTGCACCCGCAATCAAGAGAGATGCAGATTAACAAATTGACATTCTGGTTCGGTAGTTCAGTTGGTTAGAATACATGCCTGTCACGCATGGGGTCGCGGGTTCGAGTCCCGTCCGGACCGCTTCTTAAGTAATAGAGAAGCAGGAAGAATAAGATGAGTTAGTTTAATTAAAATTTGGTGCGTTAGTTCAGTTGGTTAGAATACATGCCTGTCACGCATGGGGTCACGGGTTCGAGTCCCGTACGCACCGCGAAAGCAAATAGCAAATTAAAGCAAAGCTCTGAAATTCAAGGATTTCAGAGCTTTTTCTTTTTCCCCGCTTAGGCAAAAAATAGCGGTTTAAAGCAGTTCTCACGTGGCTTATTCGTGGGACTTTTTGAAAACTGTTTTTGCTCCCACGAATTGACGCTTTTGTCTTTGATTGTCAGCTTTTTGCGTAGCTGGTTTTTGAGTGTAGCAAACTAATTTTGTACCACTTAAAAAACAAAGAATTATGGGAGCAGTGAAAAGAAACACACTAAGCGTATTGTTCATTATCAAGAAAGCGAAACTTTTGAAAAACGGTGAAGCTCCTATTTGTATGCGCATCACCGTAAACAAACGAGTAGTCGAAGTTATGATTAAACGGAGCATTCCCGTAGATTTATGGAATCAGAAAAAGGAATGTTCCAAAGGAAAAGACCGTGTAGCTACAGAACTGAACCACTATATCAATACGATTCGTGCCAAAGTATTGCAGATACACCGTGAACTGGAAATAGACAACAAACCGATAACAGCCGATACAATAAAGGATTGTTTCTACGGACGGGACAAGGTGCAGCGCAGTTTGCTAGAAGTGTATGCGGAGCATAACGAGAAATGCCGTGCCCTGATTGGTAAGGAATATACGGAAAGCACAGTTACCAAGTTTGATACTTCCATAAACCGCTTGAAAGAATATATCCGTAGTTGTTACCACCGTGATGATATAATGCTGGCAGAACTGGACGGGCAATTTATCCGTGATTTTGATTTTTGGCTGAAAACGGATAAGCATTGCCAAAACAATTCCGCATTGAAGCATTTGAAGAACTTGAAAAAAGTTGTTCGTATTGCTTTGGCTAACGACTGGATAAAGAAAGACCCGTTTTACGGCATCCACTTCAAGCAGGAAGAAGTTAATGTAGAGTTCCTTTCACGTGAAGAATTGGATGTTTTGATGAACAAAGGATTTACTATCAAACGTTTGGAGCAGGTAAGGGATATTTTTGTCTTTTGCTGTTTTACCGCACTTGCTTTTGTCGATGTGCAGCAGTTAAGCCGTGAGCACTTGATAAAAGACAATAACGGTACTTTATGGATACGCAAGCCAAGACAGAAAACTAATCAAATGTGCAATATTCCTGTTTTATCTATTCCTCAAAGGATATTAAGGAAATATGAAGATAATGCAGAGTGCATAAAGAAAGGTGTGCTTTTGCCTGTAATTAGTAATCAGCGCATGAATGCCTATCTAAAGGAAATCGCTGATTTGTGCAGCATTACCAAACGCCTAACTACTCATGTTGCAAGACATACTGCGGCTACAGTTGTTTTTCTCGCTAATGATGTATCAATGGAAAATGTATCTAAGATTTTGGGACATTCCAATATCAGAATGACACAGCATTATGCAAAGGTTTTAGATAGCTCCATTATGCGTGATATGGTGAATGTGGAAAAGAATTTTTCAATAAGCTGAATTTTATTGCTTTTTTGATAAATAATTTCTATTTTCGTCTCAAAATAAGTAAAAAATGGATATACAGAATATTATAAATATAATAGCAATTGTTTTATCACCCATTATAGCAGTTCTTATAACAAGGTATTTATCAATCAGAACTGATAAGAAAAAAGATAAAATGGAAATTTTTAAGATATTAATGGCAACACGTTATAATAGGTGTACAATAGAATATGTTCGTGCGCTTAATTCTATTGATGTTGTTTTTTATGATAGTAAGAAAGTGCGAAAAGCATGGAGTGACTATTATTCTGTATTGCAAAATCCTACTCCAAATTCCAATTTGATTTTTGATAAAGAGTTGTTATTAATAGAAGCAATGGCGCAAGATTTACATTATACAAACATAAAATGGGAAAATGTAAAGTCATTCTATTTCCCTCAATGGCTAAGCATTCAATATCAACAAGAAGCTAATTTTAAAAATGCCCAATTAACAATTACATCTTCTATATCACAATCATTGAGTGAAAGTGGCATGAAAAATGACAATAAGCAAGAGAAGAAGTTTGAGTAAATACAGACTGATTAGCGAAGATTCTTCCAAAGCTGAATAAAACATTAACAAAGGTAAGCTTCGTATTCCGTCCGTTCAAGCCCAAGCCCTACGGGTTTGAAAGAAAATCTCCACGCCTGCGCTACGCTCCGGGTAGTATTTTCTTCCAAAGGCTTGCACAGACGGAATACTACACTGATAGAGTTAATGTTCTTAGTCAGTTTAGGAAAAAAATGTGTTTTTTAGGACGGTGGGTTATTCCTGCCGTTCCTTGTTGTAGTAGGTCTGCAAAAGCCGTTCTATATCGCTTTGACGGTAGATTATTTTGCCTTTTATCTGAATGTAAGGGATAACGCCCGTATCTCGCCATTCTTGCAGCGTGCGGATGCTTACTTTCAGATATTTGGCTGCTTCCCGGTTGCTTAGAAACTTCTCGCCGTTCAAATGCGGTCTGCTCTCCTTTGCCAGTCGGCTGATACCGTCTAACATTCTATCCATAGATTGAAAGAACTCTTTTATCATTTCACTGTTGCTGTTTATTAGTTCCATATTGATTTATAGTTAGCTTGAATGATTAGTATATACATTTTCAATTACGCAGATAATTGCCATAGTAAGAAATGGAAAGGCTGTCTTTTGCCTTGTCATAGCCGATATAAAGCCGCTTAAAGGCTGAAACAATAAAGTAACGGCTATCTTCTTTCTGTATCTCGTAAGTAGCGGGTTGCGCCTGTCCGTTATCCGATACATGAAGCATCGAAAGGAGATACTTTTTCTTACTTGGATATATCATCACCGTAGGATGAAGATTTAAACTTTCCCATGTACCCACAATAGCCGGGAGGGTAAAAGATTGGTTTGCTTCTGAATTGTCATCTTGTTTTCTTGTCATAAGGCGATACTTATTTATTGGTTGGTATATAGTTGTTTTTCTTTCCTGAAAGATGGTTAACTGTACATTCAGCAACCAGTGTTTCAATATCGACAGATTTATAGTACAGCTTATTCCCGATTTGGGAGTAACCCAGTTTACCACTGTCCCGGTAGTTCTGCAAACTTCGGATGCTGATGCCGAGCAGGGCACACACTTCACGACCTGACAACCATTTATCGGACTGATGATTGTTCAACCTGCAAATGCGTTCCACCTGATTAGCAAAGTTGGCGAACCGACTGCATAACTGTTTAAAGGTCTGTTCCTCAATAGTTATTATATTCATTCTTTATTCTCTTTTGGCTGGTTGAATATTCCTTTTTGCATTTCTTCCCGGTAGAGAACCGAAAGGACATCATTGTACGTATTCAAATGCTCTTCCAGTACGTTATCAATGAAACTTCCGATGCTTACCTGTTTGTTTGTAATCACGCCTACAATCTGCATGATACGTTTCTGTATCTCTCCACTTATGTACACGCTTTGACGGTTGCAAACCGACCGCTTTTTAAGGAATACCGATTTATAGCTTTCCCGTTCCTTACTTGCTGTTTCCTGTAATGATTGTTTTACTTCTGCCATACTTTCAATTTTTAATGGTTTATGAATAGATTGATTTTTGATAATGATTTAAAAGTGGTAAGCCAGTTTCATGGCAGTATTGCCAAATCGTTAAACGCCTTTCAAACATGTTTTAAAGCCATATTCAAACCTTGTTAGACTGTCTTATAGATTACCACCATTCAATCAATTTTCAGCAAAGAAAAGGGTAAAAACAGATGCTTTTTAAAATGGGGGTACTTTGTCCGTTTGTGTCGCAGTTTGGCGTAATAGCCCATCTTTCAGGGGCAAACTGCTGTCTGTAATTTTGTAACCGATAAATAGACATAGGAGGAAGCCGAACCGCTTGCTTTTGTAATCTGACCATAGGGAAGATTTTTGTTATCACATGATAACAGCAAGTTGTGTTTTGAGGCCCGCACTTCGTTTTTTGTGCCTCAAAACCTTGCCACCTTAAAAGGTGGTTGGTTTTACTCCGAAGTCGTAAAACCAGTAAATAATTGCAATTATGGAACAGAAAAAGAAGCCATTTAACAAAGGTGGGCGCAAGCCTAAACTTGACCCACGAACGCACCGTTATTCCCTGAATTTGGACGATGTGGAGAACGCCAAGTTCTTAGCTTTTTACGACCAGTCAGGTTACAAGGTAAAGGCACATTTCATTAAGAACTGTATTTTCGGGAAGTCGTTTAAGGTGCTTAGAATTGATAAAAGCAAGGTTGATTATTATATTCAACTCTCCCAGTTATTTACCCAATTCAGGAGCATAGGCAATAACTATAATCAGGTAGTGAAAGAACTTCATTCCAATTTTGCGGAAAAGAAAGCACTTGCCCAGCTTTACAAACTGGAACAATACACTGTTGAACTGGTAAAGACGAACCAGCAGATTATTGCGCTTACCAAACAGTTTGAAGCATCTTATAAAGAGGAGGGAATAATATCGGCAGAGAAGTAGATGTACTTGCCAAAAGAAAAACATCCCGAAGCTGCCACGTGTACAGCTTCGGGATGAATTTCACTGTTACTTATTTGCTCCGTGTTCTTTCTCGAATTTTCGGAGCGTTCCCACATCAAACCGTTCCTTTATAAACTCACGCACATCGGAAGCCCGATAATAGGCTTTTCCGCTAATCATCATAAAGGGCAGTAGTTTCTTGCTTCGCAATCGCTGTAATGTTCGGGTACTCACTTTGAACAATAGGCATAAATCCTGATTATCCAATAGCTTGTCACCCGGCATTACTTCGGGATTGGTTTGCAAGCTCTTTACATCTTTTCCTACTTCTTCCAGTTTATCAAGTAGTTTTTGCATCCAGTCTTTAAACTCATAATTATCTACATACATATTTGCTTCATTTTTCAGGTTATACTTATATGATTACCAATCGATTGATGAAGCAAAGTTCGGCAAAGGGAAGCAAACAAATTACAAGGTAGCATACGCTACCCCGTATAAATTGATGCTAAATGCTTGATTATCTATACCCTTTATTTTCGTGTTCTTTGTGAATAAGGTTTGCCAGTTCATTAAGAAACTCCGTTAGTTTGGCTGGCTTTCGCTTGATGACATCCATGTACTTTTGGTGATAATCACCTAACTTGATATTGAAAAGCCATTCAAAGGTTTTGCCTAAGTCCGTCAAGTGAATAGGTTTTCCATTCTGATATATTACACGTTTTGAAAGGAATAAGCCGCTGACTATTTCCATGATATTGATAAGGCTTGTTTTGTCAGCTAAATGGAGAGGGGAAATAAAGAGCTTATTTGCATGTTGCTGGAACTGTTCAGGATATTTTATGCGCAGTTTGATAATACGCATTTCATTATTTAGTAATCCTATTGCTTCATCAATTAAATGCAAGTAGGGCATTTTTTTCTTGCTCAAACCGCACACGATACGATTTAAGTCGATGCAAACCAAAGGAGAAATAGCGAAGTAAAACGCTATAATCCTGTTCGTTGAAACTGAAATCAGCTAAATGTGTAGCCAATTCTTCAATAGCCTCTGTAAACTCTGTTACAGAAACTTTACGCTGTGAGCATTCCAATAATAATCGGAAAAATCTCTCTTGTAATATATCTTTCATACGCTTATATTTAATGGCTATCGAATTGATAGTCTTATTCAATTACTTTTATTAGTTTGATTAGAAGATATATAACTTTTTAATTGTGCTAGATTAGGAGTTGTAACACCATATTTTACACCACTATCTATTATATCATCTATCATTTGCCGTATTTCAGCAGGGGAGTGATTTATATGTCCTTCAAACATAAGTTGCAGAGCATCATTACTATAAATTTTCTTTGCTATTGGCACACTGATAAATAAAGGTAAAAGATATAATCTGTTTGCTTTTTCTGTTTTAGGATTGATACCCATTCTTTTGCAAATAGCTAAGCCTTCCCGAATAGCTTTCATAGTGGTTTTAATAATAGCTGTATTCTCTATAAATTTAGAGGCACTTCCGGCACTCATTATTCCCGCTGAAAGACCGGCAGCGACAGCATAATGTGTGATTAGCCATACTAATATTTGATTAGAAATGGTAGGCTTTAAGTTTGCTTTATCCAGTACTATAGAAAGTTTTTCTACTCGTGGAGTTGTCCGCCCGTCTTTTTCCCCTAACGGGGTATTGGAATATTTTAGACCTGAAATGGCACAATGTATGCTTTTATCTTCTTTTCCACCTCCGACCATAAAGGGGAAAGCAAAAAAGTATTGTTCAGGTTTTAAATATTTATCTATTTCAGTAAAAACATCCCAATTATTTTGGAAAAATACAACATTTGCTTTTCCTGCTGACTTTGAAAGACTTGGCAATATAGTTGATAATTGCAATTTATTGGTGGAGACAATAATGTATTCAAAATCATTATTTGACGAAAGTTCGTCTATTACTGTAGGCTTAAAGATTATATCTGTATCTTTTCTTACTTTCTCTCTAAAGTCAGAACAAATAATGTGAATACCATTTTTTTGTACAAATTCTTTTTGTCCATTACGCACCAATACAGTAACGTCACATCCAGCTTTGGATAATTGCCAGCCATAAGTACAACCCACTACGCCAGCACCGTATATCAATATTTTCATAAAGCGATATTATTAAGTTCTTTGTTGTCGTTGATAAATACAGAGTTGAATACCGATAGATTTTCGGTATAAGTATCACAAATTTCAAGTAGTTGTTTAGGGGTATAGCCCGTGAACATTTTAAACTCTTTTATTAAATGTGATTTATCATAATATCCACAATCATAGGCAACCTTACTTATACTGATTTGTGGAGTTGGTTGCAAAATATTGAATGCCTTTCTAAATCGTGTGATTTGGATAAAATCTTTTGGATTTAGTCCTACATATTCAGCGAATATCCGTTTAAATTGCTTATATCCTAAACAAGCCGTTTGAGATAAAACGGATATATTTCCTTCACCTTCATTGATATTGTGTATAGTAGCCATCATCCTATTGGCGTTGCATGATATATTTTCGCATAGTCTATTTAATAAATATTCTTCTATCAATCTGACTATTTGATAATTATCTGATGCTTCATTTATTTTCTCTTCCAATTCTACTAAACAGGTGTTATCTAACAAATCAATGCCTATATTCTGATTAGTAAACTCTTCCATAGGATATGGAAAAAATATCCTGCATCCGATAGGCTGGAATAAAATAATGACCATATCCAAGAAAGAAAACTCTATGTCTGAATAAGTACTGATTTGCCCACTTATATAGGATTGTGGCTGCGTTCCCTTATGAAAAGAAGAAATAATTTTATTTCCTTTATGAAAAACAAGTGCTACACAACCCGCCGGGATAGAACGCTGAAAGCCTTGCTTTACATCATCTATCCTTAAAAACCAATATTGCTTTATATAAGGAGCGAGCAATTTGGTAGGTTGTATTACTTGAATGTTCTCCATTTTGCCTTAACTATCAGACAAAAGTAAGATTTCTTAGATTGATAATAGGTGTAAAAAAGGGACATTCTAACAAAAAAGCCCTAAATGCTAATAGAAAAATGTATCAGAATTGATTTTTAATCTCCGTTTGCCATAGAATTATTGAAAGAGTACAAAGCAAATTAGGAGTAAATAAAAGGGTAGTGCCCTACTTTATCAAAAAAATATTTTTGTAATCATTTGAACTTTAGAAAATTAACCAACAATATAATGGCGTTTATAAATTTGCGTTCTTATTAGCCATACCAAAAAATGAATAAAGGTCAAGTTTGATTGTGTATATTATTAATATTTTCTATTTAAAAATTTGCTTAATTCGTTGTAACGTAATACTTTTGTAAGTAACAAAAGACGATAATACTATGGTTAATAAAAAAGTAACATGCTATTCAGTGAATATTCCAGAAAGCATGGATTTTGTACAACTCCTTTTAGATAACGAAGAATCTTCGTTAAAACCCTTTGTTCTTGATCAATATAGAACAATCGAACTTAAATATACTCAAATACAGAAAAATGGAAGTATTGTTGGTCTATTTGTAACTACAAGTCGAAAAAATATTCCACCGGCTCATAAACCTGGAAATGGAGACGATTATACAGCATTGCCCTTAGATGATGGACAAGGCTTAGCCTATCCTAATGTATTTTTATATGATCCCCAATTTAAAGTACTATATTTAGAGACAAATAGAATGGGAGTTAGTCCGTCAAAAATATGTGCATATTTTGAGGCGAGGGCTATTAGGGACTCTATTCCTACTTTTTGGATTGAAATCAGTCCTCTTTTAAAAAAAGAGGCGTATGAAAGAGTTGAAAACATGGTGAGAATAAAATATGTAAATTTGAAATTAGCTAAACCAACCGGGCTTCTTAGAAATAATTTGTCTAAAGGGTCATTAAGAGGATTGGCAAGTATATCCGATCAGCTTAATGCAGATAAATACATGCAATGTTCTTTTACTGCGGATAAAGTAAAAAGCTTAAAGAAAGGGGAAATCTTAAATATTATAGATAGTTTTGGACGTATTCATTCAGAGGCAACAGAATTAGGACGAGAAAAAGGTAATAAACTTATAATTAAAGGAAATATCTTAGATGAAGATGGAACTGAAATAGAGGATGTTGTAGATTTTTTACTAAACAAAATTGATTTTCGTTTTTCAATAGAAGAACCTATTATAGCTTCAAACCTTCAATTTATGGATAGAAAAAATGGTATTAATACGGTTTATATGAAACTTTATAAAGAAGTTTCTACTGTGGTAGATAGTATTCAGCGTTTAAGAAAGGAGTAAAATATATTCAAAAATCTATAACTTAGGAATATGACCATATTCATAACAAATATCCATATTGCAACAAATATATTGTAATAAGGTATTTGAATTTCTAATGTTAATAAAAACACACAGGTTAAGATAACAGATAAAAAAGAATATATTACCGCTGTCTTATTGTATTGTATTAACTCTGGAAATCTATTAGTATCAATTAAATTTTTAATAGCGGAATTGTTTAACTGCATCAAAGTTACCATCGTTGTCAATAAAAACCCAAAAACAATACTTTCCGCTGTAACTAAAGCCGATATAAATGTTTTATCAAAACATTTATAATAACACTTATCTATTATTTCATTATCTTTGAAAAAGTACAATAGCAAACATATCATCGAAGAAAATAGTAATGGATATAATTTCTCCCATTTGTTGGATATGTATAACTTTATCTGTTCAAACATACTAAGTTTCTTTATTTGCAGTAAAGATACAATATTTTTTTGTAAAAATTATAGGCTATTGATGGTTATTATATGAACTATTTCGTATTTTTGCACCAACTCAAACAACCACCGCAACACCAAGCAATCCAAAGAATTGCACACGTGGGGTTATTAGTGGGAGAAAGATTTTAGAGATTGCTAAGATATTGAGTATGTGAAGAATAAAACTAAGGTTCATCTTCCGTACGCACCGCGAAAGCAAATAGTAAAGCTCTGAAATTCAAGGATTTCAGAGCTTTTTCTTTTTCTTCACTTTAGCAAAAATAGCGGGTTCTTTACTTTAATTAGCCGATAGCATCAATAATTTCCTGAGGTGTTATCACCAGAGCATCACTCTCACGAAGCGGCTTTTGTTTCAGGAATAATACCGGAACGATTTCCTGCCCTTTCAGGAAAGGGAGTTTCCGAGCTTTGGCAGTCAGTTCATAAATTAGCCTGCCTGCATCTTCACCTTCTGTCCATTTACATTCCCCGACAAGCAGTTTCTTACCGTCTATACTCTGTGCCACTACGTCCAGTTCGATAGCTTCATCCCTTGATACATTGCCCCACCAACGTCCAGCAAGATTGTACATATCTCCGCCGATTACTCCACCACTGACGGCCTGACGGCATAGTTTTTCCCACCAAGCAGATACATATCGAGAAAACTGTGAGCAGATAGCATCCGTCACAAAACCGGAACGTCCGAGTTCTATCAGCGAGCGGTTGGGAACTACAAAGTGAAAATAGAAATCCATAAATGGGTCACTTACCTTATACAGGCTCTTCTTGCTGCTCTTCGGATTCTCACCGAAAGGAATCTCCCGTTCGATAAAATCCAGTTGGCGTAGTTTCTCTAATGGACCGGATAAATGGGTAGCCGGCTTTTCCAGACGTGCGGCAATTTCCGATAATCGGTTGACACCGCTCCCAATCACAGAGAGAAGCGTCGATGCCTGAATCACATCCCGCATATCGTCCATAAACAGACGGATCGGCTCCTCGTACAGTGTACCTAACGGATTGAGTATATTATAAGCTATTGACTCCTGCAAGCCGTCATCTTGTAACCGAAGCTCCCAATAACGGGGCACACCTCCCCATATAGCATATTCTTCCACCGTACTCACAGCATCCGAATGCAATACTTCCTGTAAATACTTAATATGTATAGGAGATAGTTTCAGCATCTGGTCTGCACGTCCGTATAACGGGGCACTACCATCCAATATCAATCCCTGCATCAATTGTTGGGAAGACCCACAAATAATCAGGTTATACTTAAGGCTACGGGAATCTATCAACCTTTGCAATAGGGCAGGGAGTTCAGGAGAACTCTTGACCAAATACGGGAACTCGTCCAAACAGAGTGAAAAACGCTCTTGAGTCCGATGGTTAAGAGCTGTCAGTATTGCTTCCCAATCAGGATATACTACTTTATCAAAATCCGGTATTACCATACCGATTTCTTTGGCAAGCAGGCTGATTTGATGCGCACGCTCGGTTTGGTCAGCCATATAGTACACATCATTTGAAGTCAGCACTTTTTTTATCAGGGTGGATTTTCCTAACCTGCGCCTGCCATATACAACGACAAATGCAGATTTCTCACCGTTCAACGCTTTTTGGAGCCGTTTTTGTTCTTCTATCCGATCTACGAATTCCATATTTCAATTATTATAGAATACAAAAATAATGTTTCTACTCCATAATAACAAACATCTTACTTGTTTTTCTCATTTAAGTCCTCTTCTTCTATGCCCAACTTCTTTTTAATGCCACTTGCACCTATTTTACATTCTCAAATTAGTCAGACGGAACGTTTTCCCGAAACTGAAACACTCTCCGTTACACAAAATCTTCAAGTACATAAATTTATTCGTCCGGCTATGGACTCATAATTCAATTAAATATAGCATCTTTGTGCATACAAAAAAATAGAATAACGTATGAAAGAAGTAATATTTGTATTATTAAATGGTTTTGCCGATTGGGAGGGTGCATTTACAGCCATCTGTTTGAATCAGGGTGTTAAACCCGGAAACCCCATCAATTATAAAGTAAAATACCTCTCAATAACCAAAGAGCCTGTCACTTCAATAGGAGGACTCAGAGTATTACCCGATTATGATCTAAAAGATATGCCGGAAGACTATGCGGGCCTGATATTAATCGGCGGCATGAGATGGTTTTCACCGGAAGCCGAATTAATTGTTCCGCTTGTAAAGAAAGCACTCAAAGATAAGAAACTGGTTGCTGGTATTTGCAACGCTTCTGTCTTTCTTGGTATGCATGGGTTCCTTAATGAGGTAAAGCATACCAGCAATACACTCGATTACTTGAAACAATACGCCGGAGATCAATATACAGGCGAATCCAATTATATGAATAAACAGGCTGTAAGAGATGGAAATATTGTAACTGCCAATGGCATCGGACAACTGGAATTTTGCAGGGAAGTACTATATGCATTAGAAGCTGATACGGCTGAAGCGATAGAAGAAAGTTATCTGTTTTATAAGAATGGGTTCTGTCCGAAAGGATAAAATGAAGTAGAAGGATATGATGGGATAACGTGCCTGTACGGAAATACACAAAGCAAGTTATCCCATACGCTTCCTGTTTCCAAGCTTTATTCAACCATGAAACTCTCAGACTTAAAACCGCTGTAAAACCTTCCGGAAGTTGCCGTAAATTTCAGCACGCAATAGTCGGGATCTGTCACGCCTTCCGGATAATACATGGTGTCACCCTCCTGCCAGATCATCTCTTTACTGGCACTATCAGTCAGCACTTCCATAGTGCCACGCAGCATCACACCTCTAAAAAACCTCGCATCACAAAAGTAAATACAGGCATGATTGTTTTCCCTATACTGCGCGACACGCATTGATGAAGTGTTTGTCGTCAGATAAACTGTTTTTATCCCTTCCCGCTTTCGGGGTTGCAACATGGCCTTGATATTAGGAAATCCTTCATTATCTATGGAACCGATAAAAGCCGTTTTCAACTTATCAATCATGTTCCCTACTGTCTTTTCTGCATCTCTCATTATTCAATTATTTTAAATGGTTATTATCTGATGCGAAAGTAGGAATATAGAACACAATCAGTGCAATAAAAAGAAAGGGAGAAATAGCACTTTTTACGGTTTATGCGTTTTTCGATAAAGTAGAGGCGTTTCTCCCGTATGTTGTCGGAAGCAACGGATAAAATAAGAAACGGTTGAGAAGTGAAGTTCAAATGCAATATCCGATATAGAGGAATCTGTATAGGCAAGTAGTCTCTTAGACTCATCCATTACTTTATTCTGTATATATTGCTTCGCACTGAGTCCCATTATTGAAGTTACAATCTCATTCAGGTAATTCGGAGTAATGCAAAGTTTATCTGCATAATATTGAACAGAATGCTGTTCTTTCAAATGGGCGTCAACTAACTTAATAAATTTGTTTATATGGATATTGTTGGTTTCTTTACTTGTACTCTCTCCCCCGATATCCGCTTTTTGATAGGCCCGGTTCAACAACATCAGTACTTCATAGAGTAATGCCCTCAATACATGTACATCATTCTGTTTGTACGAATCAATCTCCGCTTTAATGTTATACAATATCTGAAGGATACGCATATAAAGTTCATCCGACAACTGTAATTTGGATGATGTCTTCCCCGATTTGAAGAATGAGAGGTGCTGCACAAAAAGAGAATCTTTAAAAAGAGAAGATAAAAACTCATCTTCAAAGATCAAGGCATAGCCATTGACTATACGATGGGTATCCCAATTCCGAATCTCTCCCGGTTTAGAGAAAAACACATCACGGGAAACCGCTTCACAAGTCTGATTATCTATCGAGAACATGCCCTCTCCTTCTGTGACAAACGTGATATCATAGTAAGTCAGCGTATGGACAGAACTTAGGGCGAGGAACTTCTTTACATACTTCAGTTCGACGACATCTACTAAAAGTTCACTCCCATACTTATTCTTATAGAAAGTATATCGGGGGATCGAGTTCTTCATTTGAGATACAAAAATAATATTCCTTATCAAATAATCCAAAGCCTCTCCAACTAAAAAAACAGGAAGCCCACAGACTATTTAATAAGGAATATATTAAAGAGACGGATCACAAGAAAATGTTTCTTATTTATGACTGCCAGCCAAGTATCCCAGACTTGTCACGTCAGCCCCTAAATAATAAGTAATGTATTTCAAAGGGACCCTGTACAGGATATCGGGTATCTCTGTCAATAAAGAAAGATATCTTTCTCTGATTGTCAGTTTACGGGTATTTACATTCATTTCCTCTTTCAAATAAAACTGATATTCCATCAGCTGACGCATCAGATTGGCAAACGTTATGGATGTTGCGCATAACTCTTCAATCTCATCTTCACTGATGTAATAGGCAACACACCTTGTCAGTGTTTTTATAGAATGCTTACTTGTATTGTAGCACAAGATAGCATCACCTTCGGACAGGAATCTGACAGTTTTGTCCTCTCCCTGCCGGGTAGTAAATGTATGCAGGATGCCGGAAACGATAATATACAAGCTCTGCTCGGGCATTGTAGCAGAAGCAATCGTTTCTCCTTTATCCAGATACACCATTTCCATGCGAGCCAACAGCTCTTTCACTTCCTTTTCTTCAACCTGATACTCAAAACAGAGTTTCTTCAAATAAGCTTCCATACAAATTGATTTTAGTTAATATATCCACTTAAAAACACCTAATTCGACATAGCAGGCATCATTGTGCCTTTCAAATAAACTTTCTTCCGTGTATACCTTAAATACCAAATGCATATCAACAATGAAACCACTGTTGAAACAGGCGGAGCAAACCCCATGATAAACAGGGAAGAACTATCTATCTGGCTGAACCAGTACGACAACGGAATCCTAAACAGGAAAGTCGCTATCAAACTGTGAATCATCGGGAATAGTGAATTTCCCTGTCCGCTGAAGTAAGAATTTATGCAGAACACAAAACTTACTATAATACAGTCGATGCTATATCCTCGCAGATACTCCGCCGCCATTGCCACAACCGCAGCATCTTTCGTAAAGAATGCGGTAAGCGTTTCCGGCAGGAATTGCGAATAGACACAAACCGATATACCGAAAACAAGTGCAAGACCTATCCCGGAAGCCAGACATCTGTTCATCCGCTGTATGAGTCCGGCTCCGTAGTTTTGTGCTGTCATCGTTGCCACTGCCGATGAAATCGCCATCGGAGGCAACATGGCAAACACTATGATTTTCTCTACAACACCTAAAGAGGCCGATGCGATCACTCCCATCTGATTGACTATAACGGTTATAATCAAAAAGGAGATATTAACCAACGCATCCTGCAACGCAATAGGTGCCCCCAATGTCATGATTCTTTTAGCCAGATTCCGGTTCAGCCGGATATCTTTTCGTGTAAACCCAAAATGGAATCCATGCCGATATAAGAACCAAAGAGATATCACAAAGCTGACTCCCTGCGCCGTTATGGTGGCAACTGCTGCTCCTGTAGCTCCCAAATGGAAATATCCTACCAGTATAAAATCAAGTACAATATTAATCACACATGCCAGCGCTACAAAACAGAGCGGTGTCTTAGAGTCTCCCAACCCACGCAGAATACCACATACGACGTTATATCCTACTATAAACAAGATGCCGACCGAACACACCAGAATATAACTTTTCGTATCTGCCATTGCTTCCATCGGCGTATGCATCAACTCCGCTATCTGACCATGAAAGGCCACCATGACCAAAGTAAGCAGTACCCCGATCATTGAAAACAGCCACACGGAAGAACCGATGGTAAAAGCCACCTTCTTGTCATCCTTGGCTCCGGTAGCAATAGCAATCAGCACGGTTGTTCCCGTCGTAATACCAAGAATAATACCTGTAATTGTCTGCATCACCTGGCTGCCGATAGCCACAGCCGCTACACTTGCAGAATCATCGTATTGTCCCACAACAAAGAGGTCAGCCCCGCCATAAAGCGCCTGAAGCACATTCGCAATCAGAAAAGGAACCGCAAATTGCAGTAATACCTTCGGAACGCTCCCTTGTGTCAAATTTAACTCCTTCATAGTTTCTTCGCTACTTATTCCTCTAATCTCTATTTGTTACAAAATAAAATAGTGCCGGACAAGCTGAATGATTCGCACCATTCATCTTATCCAGCACCATAATTATTATTATAGCACCCTCCGATGAGGATTTTCTATGCCTGTCCTTATTTTTGGGCTGCAAATATGGGCTTTGTTTTCATAACTACCAAATTATAATCGATAATTATTTTTTTATGATACCATAAGGTATCAATGTGATACCAATTTCAAACCAACGATGGAGCAAATCAATGTGAAGATAAAGAACATTCTGCTCCAGCTTGCCGGTTCTTTAAAGAAAAAGATACCGATCAACACAGTGCCTGCCGCACCGATACCGGTCCATATAGCATAAGCTGTGCCAACGGGCAATGCCTTTGTTACTCTTATCAGGAGAAGCATACTGACACATAAAGATATCAGCAACCCCAATGACCACAGATATTTCTCTACTCCTATAACCCTGTTTATTTTTCCCAGACAGAAGGTAAATACCAGTTCGAGACATCCTGCCAAAATCAAAAGAATCCAGTTCATAACACTTATTGTTTTTAGTTGCAAAGGTCATGAATTTCCGTCCACCTCTATTTTACATTTGTAAAAAAGGAATTTTACATTTGATAAAAAATCACCTGATCTTTGCCCGGATTCTACTTAGATTGACCTGCGAGATACCTAAATATGACGCTATAATACCCAGCGGTACGCGTTGAAGTATATCAGGATAGTCGGATATCAGTTCCTGATATCTCTCCAATGAAGTTTTGAATTGTCGGGAAATAAAAAGTTTCTCTGATTTGATACATTCTCTTTCGGCAAATTTCCTTCCCCAGTTGGCTATGTGTATATCTTCCAGATAGAGATTATGCAATTTATCAACACTCAGTTCATACAGGGCGCTGTCTTCCAAAAGTTCAATATTCTCATATCCCGCCTGATTATCATAGAGAGTTTGCAACGGGAAAATAGCATCTCCCTCCTTCCCGAACCAGAATGTAACTTTCTTATCCGACTTATGGGTGTAGGCATGCAGCATCCCTTTCTTCATCAGATAAAATTTAGTGCTTTTACGGTTTGCCCAAAACAGATGGAAACCTTTAGGATATACCACTTCGGAAGCATCACTCAATAATGCTTCTTTCGAAACATCCGGCAGTTTATATATGTTGTCAATGATATCATGTATATCCATAAATAGTTTTATTTCAATTGCTTTGCCACTCTTTTCAGCATAAAACGGATGGTTTGCCAAAAATAGTCACTTTAAATAAACAAACAATGACTTTACCCATTTTTCTGTACTTCGTCCATTCGTATTTTGTTTTAAAACAAAATAAGGGCTGCCCCATACAAGGACAGCCCTCACCTATTCTATTTACATATCCTATTAATCTTCAATAGTACATATACTTACACGGTTCCAGTCCGGTTCGGTAAACATGTCACCTACTCCCTGACCTTCGGCAGTGATACGTGCCGGATTAATCTTATATTTGTTGACCAAGATCGTTTTTACAGCCTCTGCACGAGCCGCAGCTATTCGGGCATTGACTTCCACACTACCTTCCGGAGAAGCATATCCTTTGATCACTACTTTTGAGTCGGCATATTTCTTCATATAAGAAGCTACACGTTCTACATTCGGGAGCTGTGAAGCATCAACCGATGATTTGCCTTGTCTGAAAGTAATGATAGATTCGGGAACACGGGCAGTCTTTACCACAGTTTCAACCGGAACAACCTTAGTGCGACATGCTTCAAGTTCCTGCTGCAATCCGCTGATTTTCTGGTTAGCGCTGTTCAACTCACCATCCTTATTATTCACCTGTCCACGAAGAGCATTGACAGAAGCGTTCAGATCGTCAATTTCGCCTTGGTTGTAAACTCTCACTTCAGTGAAGTAACGGTTTCCTGAACTGGTCTTAAAGTGATAAGTCAGTCCGGCAGTCAATTCAAATGCCGCATTGTTGGCATTGAAACGGCTTTTTGCCTGATTGAAGTCACCTTGCATATCATATACAATGGCTGGTTTCACTCCTAAAGTCCAGGCTTTGCTTTCACCAAGGTTAAAGTTCAGATTCAATCCGAAGCGGGTAGACCATGAATTCTGATCGCCATCGCCATTCACATAATAGTGCAGCCAACCCGCACCGGCTACTGCCTCAACCTCAAACAAACGAGGAACACCCTTGTAACCTGCAAACAGGTTCATCAGGTTTACTTTACCCAACAGGCTAACGTCAGATGCGTCAAAAGCTGTTTTGCTTTGGGTAGTATTGATATATCCCATGCCTTGCAATCCTAAACCAAATATAGGAGTTAATTGTTTGGAGACTCCGATTCCGAAACCGGGACGTGCATTCTTAAAGAAAGCGCTGTGAGTAAGAGGAGTAATCACACCGGCGTTTACTTCTACAGACCAATTATCTGCAAACTTTGTACCTTCCACAACAGTCTGGGCATTCGCTGTAAAAGCGCCCAATACCATAGCTAATAAAATAATAGATTTTCTCATAATCATTCTTTTTTAAATTGTAATGTTTCATTTGCTAAATTATTAGAAATGTTTTATTTGCTCATGTCTAACTTTTTAGTTCATAATTAAAGCTCGTTATTTAGATTAAACAACATTCCATATCAAATATTAGTTCGCAGGTCTCTAGCTGAATTAACATCTATTTACTCAATCCATCCAGGAGAAACGATACATGTATGTTCCGGCATTCCCTGTTAGAGAACAAATATGAAAGAACGACTATTATGCAAAAACTGGATACGAAATATACAGAGGGATCAGAAGGAAGATCGAAAAAACGGCTGGATTTCCAATCTAAAAATATCCAATGAACAGGAATATCGATTATTATATTGCGATATGATACAATTCTATAGCCGTTACACCCAAAATAATGTCAACTGTAAGAATATTACTCCAAGTTAACACAATATATAGTGATGGAAAATGAAAACAACCAGCGTAAAAAGCTGGTTGAAAAAGAGATTTTCCCCTTCCTTGCAAAGAAAACAAACCTTCCTCACCGACCAATGCCCCGTTCCTTTAAAACCAACGGACCGTTTCATTTAAAGGAACAACCTGTTTCATGCATTGTTATGATACATATAACAGTTATATTGATGCAATAAAACCTTCAGAAAGTGTATATTATTTCATCTTTATATGCATAATTTTCTCTATCTGAAGAAAATCATACCGAAAACATTCATTCTAAATATTAAAAACAGAACATTGATAAAAGACACAAATCGATGAGATTAACACTTTATTTTCACTTTGCGACAGTATCCAGGTTTGTGTATCCTGTTTCGAAAAAGATTTTTTTCTTTTTATTATGCACAGTGGAATCAGCATAACGGCTTTCAGATATATGCTAATAATAGCCGAATAATTTTATCCCCTTTTCAGTTAGATTATTGATTTAATTTCTAACTTTGCCGGTAACATCGGTTTCCGAATCATCATCAACATGAAACGGAATTAAAAGGGAATCCCGTGAAAATCAGGAACTATCCCCGTAGCTGTAAGTTTTATCCCTCCATCAGAATGAGAGAAATGTTGTGGCATTCATCCGCCACTGGTTTGCTGAACAAACCGGGAAGGCGTCACAACAGAAACAAGTCAGAAGACCTGCCGATATGATAGCCGTTATTCCAGGCTTTCGGGTGAAAGGCAATAGAACGAATCCTACACAGATCCATTTTATTACAAGCTCCGGAAATTGTCGTGCACGAATAACTATGTAAGCACAAATTATATTTGTTAATTCTTAAAATATAGGTATGATCAGTTCGGAGATATTTATTATCAAAAGGGACGGGAAGAAAGAACTTTTTTCCCTCGACAAAATTAAGAATGCAATATCCAAGGCATTCTTGTCAGTAGGAAGTTTTGCAACACAGGATGTTATCACCAACGTGTTGAGTCGTGTCAGTATCAGTGACGGGACAAATGTAGAAGAAATCCAGAATCAGGTGGAAGTCGCCCTGATGGCAGAGCATTATTACAGCGTTGCCAAGGCATATATGCTGTATCGCCAGAAACATCTGGAAGACCGGGAAGTAAGGGACAAGCTCAAATTTCTTCTCGATTATTGCGACGCTTCCAATCCGGCTACCGGCAGCAAATACGATTCCAACGCCAATGTGGAGAACAAGAATATCGCCACACTGATAGGCGAACTCCCCAAATCGAATTTTATCCGCCTCAACCGCCGCCTGTTGATAGACCGCCTGAAAGATATGTACGGCAAAGAAATATCCGACCGTTATCTGGACCTGCTGAATCATCACTTCATCTACAAGAATGATGAAACCAATCTTGCCAACTACTGTGCAAGTATTACGATGTATCCCTGGTTGATAGCAGGCACAACAGCCGTAGGAGGCAATTCCACTGCCCCCACCAATCTGAAATCTTTCTGTGGCGGATTCGTCAATATGGTATTCATCGTATCGAGTATGTTGAGCGGGGCATGCGCTACGCCCGAGTTTCTGATGTATATGAACTATTTCATAGGACTGGAATACGGACAGGATTATTATAAGAACCCCGATAAACTCGCAGACCTATCCCTGAAACAAAGATCGATTGACAAAGTCATAACGGACTGTTTCGAACAAATCGTCTATTCCATCAACCAGCCTACAGGAGCACGCAACTTCCAGGCTGTCTTCTGGAATGTAGCTTATTATGACAAGTATTATTTCAACAGCCTTTTCGAGCACTTCGTTTTCCCGGATGGAAGCAAGCCCGACTGGGATTCACTCAGCTGGTTGCAGAAGCGTTTTATGAAATGGTTTAATAAAGAACGCACCCGCACCGTACTGACATTCCCTGTCGAGACAATGGCACTCTTGACAAAAGACGGTGACGTGCTGGATAAAGAATACGGTGACTTCACTGCCGAGATGTATGCAGAGGGGCATTCCTTCTTTACTTATATGAGCGACAAGGCCGATTCTTTGAGCAGTTGCTGCCGCTTGCGTAATGAGATACAAGACAACGGTTTCAGTTATACGCTGGGAGCCGGAGGAGTTTCTACCGGTTCTAAAAGTGTGCTCACCATCAATCTGAACCGCTGTATCCAGCACGCTGTAAAATCCGGCATGCTTTATCCTTTCTTTCTGGAAGAAGTAGTCGATCTGGTTCATAAAGTACAACTGGCCTATAATGAGAATCTGAAGCAACTGCAGGCAAAAGGAATGTTGCCGCTGTTTGATGCCGGTTACATCAATATGAGTCGTCAGTATCTTACTATCGGTGTAAACGGACTGGTGGAAGCCGCGCAGTTCATGGGAATCGACATTAATGATAATCCTAAATATGAAGCTTTTGTACAGGAAATTCTCGGCATGATTGAAAAATATAACAAGAAATACCGTACAAAAGACATTCTGTTCAACTGTGAAATGATTCCTGCCGAAAATGTCGGAGTGAAGCATGCGAAATGGGACAAGGAAGCAGGATTCCAGACTTACCGCGAATGCTATAACAGTTACTTCTATATCGTAGAAGATCAATCGCTGAACATCGTCGATAAATTCCGTCTGCATGGCCATCGCTATATCGAACATCTGACAGGTGGTTCTGCTCTGCACATGAACCTGGAAGAACATCTTAGCAAAGAACAATACCGGCAATTACTCCGTGTGGCTGCTACCGAAGGCTGCAATTACTTTACATTCAACATTCCGAACACCGTATGTAATAAATGTCATCACATCGACAAACGGTATCTGCACGAGTGTCCCGAATGTCATAGCGAGGATGTGGACTATCTGACCCGCGTTATCGGCTACATGAAACGTATCAGCAATTTCTCCCAGGCACGTCAAAAGGAGGCAGACCTCAGATATTATGCTTCGGTACGCTGATTACGATATTGTATTTCAAGAGATACCGGACGAAGTAACGCTGGCTATCAATCTCTCCAACTGCCCCAATCACTGCAAAGGCTGCCATAGTCCTTACCTGATGGAGAACGTTGGAGAGCCCTTGAATGAAAACAGCCTTTCCGTACTGCTCGACAAGTACGGAAAGGCTGTCACGTGCGTCTGCTTTATGGGTGGCGATGCTTCACCTGCGGAAGTAGAACGGCTGGCTGAATATCTAAGCAGGCAGACTATCGCTCCGGTAAAAGTCGGCTGGTATTCCGGGAAATCGAAATTACCGGATCATTTTAATGTGTCTTATTTCCAATATATAAAGTTAGGACCTTACATAGAAACTCTGGGCGGATTAAAGTCTGAAACAACCAATCAGCGTCTGTACCATATCGTAAATGGGACAATGGAGGACATTACCTATCGTTTCCTTCCGCATCACTCCAAAAAGAATTCTTAAAAAGATACGCTCAAACAGATTATACTGTTTATCGTTTGAGTGTTATTTTTTGATTATTTTTCCGGAATCACCTCATTCAGACAAGCTATCGCATTGAGTGTGCGCGGATAACCGATATAAGGCAATAGATGGGTTACAACAGCCAGCAGAGTATCTTTATCGTTACCTACATTGACATTCCCCTGTATATGCCCTTTCACCTGCGATTCACAACCTCCCAAAGAAACAAGGATTGAGAACGTTAACAGTTCGCGCATCTTCACATCCAGTCCGTTACGTGTCTGATAGTCTCCGAAACAGTTGGCAGAAAGATAACGCTGAATATGCTTTTGGTTTTCGGGAGCGTTTTTATGCATCTGATCTATCCGCTCACCAAAAATGGATTTCTGCAACCCCAGTCCTTTGTCGAAACGGGTTTCGGAAGAAACAACCGACTGTCCCTCTAAGGGAAGACGAACACCACGGGCCAATAATACATCATTAGTGATACCGATAAAATCCATCACTTTAGCCATACCTGCGTAGGCTACTGCCTGATAAAGGATCTCCTTTATTTCTATCGGAGTAATACCTGCATTAAGAGCGCTTTCAAGCATCATCCGGTATTCAGTCCGGGCCTGCGAGGCAATATTGGATGCCAATGTCACCATCAGGCGGGTTTTAGTATTCAAGTCACCGTATTCCTGCACTTCTTTGGCAAAATGACCCCATATCGCGTCCAGTTCGGGGTCAGTATCACTTAGTCCGCCTCCTCTGTCATCTTTCGTAGCTTCAGCATACTGTTCATCGTCCACCCGTTCCAGCCAAGTATTCTTGTTGGTCTGCGGATTGCATTCAATAGCCAAATGCGAAAACCAACTATCAGGAGCGGCACCGTGCCAATGTTCTACATCAGGTGCTATTTCAACGACGTCACCGGGAAGCAAACGACGTGCTGCCTTACCCCGTTCCTGATAATATCCTACGCCTCCAACGGCTATCAGGATTTGTCCGCCTGTATGGCTGTGCCAATTGTTTCGGCAACCAGGTTCAAAAGTAACATTGAACATAGGGACATTCAAGTCTTTGTTACCGGTCAGCGGCGCCAGCCAGGATTTTCCCGTAAAGTATTGTTCGAATCCTGCATTTTCCTTTCCTACCGGAAATGCGCTGAGGTTTTGAGGTACTTCTTCCTTTTTCATATTCTGTGCATTTATAGATTGCATCGGAATCTGCAAAACTCCGATGACTGTTACAAAAATAAAAAATAATCTTCTCATAGTGATATATATTGTTTTATGATTCAGAAACTTCCGCATCTCACTGAGCTACTGTCGCTCGAATTTCACAGCAATATTACCCGTAACGTTCAATGCCGCCATTCCGTCAGCGTCAATGTGGCCAATCTTTATCAAGTCGTTACTTTGCGACCAGCTTTTACAAAAGATCGCCACATTATTCCATGGCACATAAATCGTTATATCACCGGGCACAGGTGCACAGCCACGTGTCACTCCTGTCGTAGTCAGCGCAGGCGACGGATAAAAGATTTTCTCAGTGATATTATTATAATCATTCAGCGTTACCTCCAGTGGCAAACGCGAAAGGAAGTCCTTCGCAGCAGCATTGTCTTCCATTGTGGCGGTAATTGTACGGTTTCCGACTGTAATCTTTAAATTCATAGAAGTAGATGGATAATTGTTTTCACGACTGACACCAAGTGTTTCGAGCCACGCTGACACCCGACTTTCCATCTGTGAAAGCGTCGAAGAAGTCAGAAGCAGCGTTTCGGTGAAAGTGGCACCGGAGCAAAGCACCCGTGCCTCATCAACCGATGTAGAGATACTGCTACTACCACTGGTGGCAAAAAGGGCAATACGTTTACCTGAGAGCTTCGAAGCATGATTGTGCAGGAACGTCTGCATCGGTGTGGCAATACTACTGTACCAGATCGGATAGCCGACAAACACAATATCATAGTCGTCAAAATCTTCAACCGAAGTCTTAATCACCGGATAATTTCCCTGACGGATAGCAGACAGTTCCTCCTGCGCACGACTGAGCATTCCATCGTAATCACTGTCGTAAGCCACTTGGGGTTCCACTTCCAGAATATCACAATCAAGTATTTTTTGAATCTGCTGTGCCATACGCTCTGTACTGCCTGTGCGCGAGCAATAAAGCACCAGATATCGTCCGTTACCCCCGGGAGTGGGGTCTGCCGGATCTGTAGAATCGTCCTCATCTCCACTACCGGAATTCTCAGGTTGTTGTTCCGGAAGAATCAGATCTGCATTTGATCCGCTACATGCCGCCATCGGTATCATCGTCAGCAGCATCAATGGAATTAATAAAATCTTTTTCATATTACTATACCTTTTTAATATTAAATTACCAGTTACAAAATTACGGGAAATGGTCCGACCCGAATGTATACGATTTACAGATATTTATACCACAATCATGGATTTTGAGGATAGAGCAAAAATAACTCCTAACAAATTTCGTTTGTAATCCTGAAAGTAATAGCTACAAAGATGGTTTTCTCCTGTTATATTTCCTGCTAATCAGCATCACCCCCAAGAGAATCACTAATAAACCGAATATCTGAATAAAAGTAACTTGCTCATTTCCTAAAAAGACTCCTAAAAGAACAGCTATAAAAGGATTGACATAAGCATGTGTCCCTACTTCTGCAGCCGGACGCACTTTCAACAACCAGACATATGCCGAATATGCCAGCAAAGAACCAAAAGAAATCAAATATAACAAGGAGAACCAGCTTCCTGCCGATATTTTACCCCAATCCGCTTCCTGAACATCTCCGCTCATAGCGGCACAAATCCAAAACATTCCACTGGCAAAAAGCATCTGCCACGCAGAACCGGCAAAAGCGTTCACTTCTTCTTCACGGGATGATCGATATTTGGCATACAACGTTCCTAATGCCCAAGAGATACATCCGAAAATAAGAAGCAAAACACCACGTTCACTATATGGATGCAACCATTCAGCATGGAACTGTTCGGCATAAAGCATTACTACTCCCCAAAAACCAATCATGCCACCTATGATTGTGAAAGGATTACAAAAGTTAGTGCGCCACATCGGGATATCCAGCAGTAAAATCCAAAGGGCTGTGGAGGAAGCAATAATAGCCACAAGGCTGCTTGTGAGATAACGTTGTGCCAGCATTACAACAGCCATATCTACAAACAACAATACAATACCACTAATGGCAGAACTCTTCACTAAGCTTTTCTTAAATATCTGTTCTCCCCGTAAATAACAGATTCCAAGAAGTATCAACCCGGCAGCTGTAAACCGCAATGCTCCGAGCAGGAAAGGTGAAAAGTCTTTCAAAGCCACACCTATGAAAAAGTAGGTGGAACCCCAGACTACATAAATAAGGAAATAAGCGACGATAACACCTACCACCTTCCTATTCAAGCAATTCAATCTTTCCATGTTACTTCATTCAACCAGTATTTACAGGGAGTGAGAAGGGGGACCTCTCAATAAATTGACAATTATTTTATTGTTTCAACGCCCGCCTCAATCTTTTCAATCCTTCTATCAACTGCTGCCGCGGACAAGCGATATTGATGCGGATAAAACCTTCACCAGCCTCTCCATATAAGCTTCCTTCGTTTACCCAAAGCTTCTCCTTATCCAGCAGAGTTTTCATTATAGCTTCTGACGGCTGTTTCAACACCGAACAATCGACCCATACCAAATACGTACCTTCCAACGACACTACTGAAAATTCGGGAAGATATTCATCAAAATAAGCTCTCAAACAATGGTAATTGGCAAATAGATATCGATTGAGTTCTTCCAGCCATTCCACACCGTCAGTGTAGGCAGCCATCAACGCCTCTATACCGAACGGATTTACATCGCAGACTTCATTTATATTAATTGCCTTATCTATTTTCATACGGATATCAGCGTCGGCAGAAACAATATTGGCAATCTGAATCCCCGCGAGATTAAAAGCTTTACTGGGCGAAGTGCAAGTTATGGAATGCATCTGAAACTCTTCCGAGACAGAAGCAAAAGGAATATACGTATGTCCCGGAAAAACAAGTTCACAATGAATTTCATCTGATACTACCCACACATCATTTCGGAGACATATTTCGCCCAAACGAGTTAGTTCCTGCTTTGTCCAGACTCTTCCGGCAGGATTATGCGGATTGCACAATAACAACACTTTTACACCCGGATCAGCCACTTTCTGTTCTAAATCTATAAAGTCCATCTGATAAGTTCCATTCTCATAAATCAAAGGACTGGTAATCACCTCACATCCGTTGTTGCGGATAGAAGAAAAAAAGCAGTTATATACGGGGGTCTGCACCACTACCTTATCACCGGAAGTGGTCAGTGCCTTGATTACAGCCGACAGGGCCGGTACTACTCCGGTAGTATAAATAATCCATTCTTTTTCGATCTGCCAGTTATGACGTCCGGCAAACCATCCTGCCACCGTCCCATAATAAACATCGGGTACACGCACATATCCGAAAATGCCATGTTCTACCCGTTTCTTCAACGCTTCCACAACAGGGGGAGCTGTACGGAAATCCATATCAGCCACCCACATCGGCAACACATCCGCATCTCCGGCAGAATCCCATTTATAGGAGTTCGTACCTCTGCGTGGAACAACTTCATCGAAATTATACTTCATATCTCAATCAAAACAGGTCAGGCCATCCCAAAGTTTCAGTTCACAATCTCCCGGAGATTTCAAATTCTCATCCAGAATAATCGTTCCGAAACTTTCAGCAACAATACGTCCCGTACGCGGATTCTTCACGCTATGAACAGGACTTTTAATCGTTGCTTGTACACTGCTATGTTCGAAAGCAAGGTCAGCATTATCTGCCATCGTACAATTTTCCATTATCAGGTCGTGTGCGTAGCAAAGCGGTTGTGTACCCGAGATTTTACAATTCACCAAACGTAAGTTTTGAGAATGCCAGCCCAGATATTCACCGTCCAGCACAGAATCGTAGACTGTCACATTCTCCGTATTCCAAAATGCATCCTTCGAATGGATTTCAGCATGGCGGATTTCTACGTTCTTGCAATATTGGAAGGAGTAATTGCCATTCAATACAAAATTCTTGATGCGGATATCTTCTCCGTGTATAAAGAGATAGTCTCCTTTATTTATCTTCACATTGTTCAGTTCTACATTCCGGCAATACCAGAGTGTTTCCAAAGCATTGGGCAACTGTACATTTTCGAGTTCGATTCCGTCCATTTCGCGAAACATCTTCGGTGCTTCCACTAAGGTATCCTTCATCTTCAGATTTTTGGAATACCAAAGTGCGGCACGTGCTCCTTCGGTAAAGAGGCAATTTTTAACTACAAAACCATCATTATGCCAAAACGGATATTTTCCCTCGAAACGACAGTTTACCGCTTCTATATCACTGCACTCTTTCAGTGCCGATTCACCGGCATGAATGGTTACTTCTTCCAAATAAAGCCCGTGGGATGCGAACAAAGGACGTTCGCCTTCGTAATGTGTATTTTTAATTTGTTTCATGATTCGATTGTCTTTTATTTAAATAGTTATCTGTTTTTCTTGATGATTATTCTAAAATGATCGTGATGCAATTATTCTTTTTGCAGTTCGAAAGTTACTGTCACGCTTCCTGAACCTAATGCCGAAGCAAGTCCGGAAGAGTTATTCACACGTCCCAGCCGGGTATAGCTGTATGAGGTGGAAAAACTCTCGTAGAAAAGTACGACGCAATTAGAACCATAGAGCATCAGGTCGCCTGTAAGGATAGTGCCCGGATTGGATGCAGCCGTTGGCAGACTACCTGATAAATAATAATATTTCTCATTTCTATTCAAGTCCGGCATATTCACTGTCATAGGCAGTAACTTTTTGAATGCTTTTACCGTTTCATTGTCTTCCAGCGTAGCATCGAACGAGGAAGAACCTATTGTAATCCGAAGTTTATTACTCATTATTTCATCGTCACTGTCGTCATTATTTCCTCCGGGATTATCGTTCCCACCACCCGGATTATCACTGCCTCCACCACTGGAACTATTATCGTCATTGTTTGCCGGTGGAGCCGGCACTCCTGTATTCGGAGCAAACTCCGTATCATCCGTGCCACACGAGGCGAAACTGACGGACAACGTCAACATTACCAAAGTTGTCATAAATAAGCGCTTCATAACTGTTTCTGTTTTTCCGGTTCTCCTGTTCATACTTATTTCTTCAGATATTCCTTAAAAAAGGATTCCAATTTATCAAATGGTATAAGACCCACACGGTCGTAAAGGTCTACATGCCCCGCACCGGGTACAATGTACAGTTCTTTGGGCTCGGCAGCCAGTCGGTAGGCATCTTCACTAAATTCGCGTGAGTGGGCATTCTCCCCTGCTATGAAAAGCATAGGACGAGGTGAAATAGTCTCAATATCAGCAAAAGGATAGAAATTCATGAATTTCACGTTACTTGAAAGTGTAGGGTGTGTGGTAGTCATCGGAGTTGCTCCTTCGGGAGTAAACTCTCCTCTCTGAGTGCGGTAGAACTCATAAAATTCGCGTTCTATCGGACCAGAGCTTTCTGTCACTTCGTGTACAGTGCCACCGGTATATTTAGTTTCTCCGCCCAGAAACTCTGCATAGCGCTGTTCTGCTGCCTCAGCCATGATTTGTTTCCGTTGTTCTAAAGTCAGCGCATGTTTCAGTCCGTTGCGGCTGGCTGTACCCATATTGTACATGCTGATGGTTGCAATCGCTTTCAGACGAGGGTCTATCTTGGCCGCACTGATAGCGAAACTTCCGCTGCCACAAATTCCGATTACACCAATATTATTCCGGTCGATAAACGGACGTGTACCCAAAAAATCTACTGCGACACCGAAATCCTCCGCATATAGCTCTGGCAAAACAGCATTGCGCGGCTCACCTTCACTTCCACCCCAAAAAGACAAGTCGATGGACAACGTTACAAAACCACGTTCCGCCATTTTAGTAGCATACAGATTCGCACTCTGTTCCTTGACCGCTCCCATCGGATGTCCGACAATGATGGCAGGATATTTCTCTCCCTCTTTCATGGTCTTCGGCAAAAACAGATTGCCGGCTACTTTCATTTTATACTGGTTAGAAAAAGAAACCTTTTCTACCTTTACCCAATCACTTTTATAAAAGTTATCCGCATCAGCCTGTGCGAAAGAAAAACTGGTTCCAAGCATCATAATAAATACAGCGGTTAATAATAATATTCGTTTCATATCTCTTACATTTAATTATTAATGAATTGATTGTCTACTTTCTACATTGCAAAAATACGGTGAAATAAAAAGAGTGTTTGTAGATGAATTACTGACATTATTACCCCAATTACGGATTATATATTTTTATTCTTTTCTTGTAAGTGAGCATACGCCATATCCACTCGCCAATCCAGCCGGCAATAATAAAAAAAGGCGGAAGTTATCAATAATCCCTTATTGGAAACTTTACGAAACAAAGGCAAAAAGAGTCCGACTAACGCATAAAGCATCCAGCAGAATATAATGTTCTTTAGACTGAATCGAGGCTGAGTTTTCTATATTAGTAGATTTCATCATTCTGTTGCCATATTCATTTTAACTTGTTTCGGTGAATGCGGCACACGAATCCTCAAATAAACAAACACCATACTGACAATCAGGAAGAGCAATGCACCGAATACAGAATATTGTGTACCCATTTCTGTGATGAAAGCTCCACATATGGCTGTGCCGATTGTTGTTCCCAGATTGGCAGAGGTCAGGAACATCCCGTTAGCAAAGTCCGGAGCTTCGGGAGCAGCTTCCGCAATCATATATTGCATATTATTGCTGGCTATACCCGCCAATACACCCAAAATAAGAATAATAATTACCACAGCTGTAATCCATTCTCCCGTCATAAAAAGACATATATAGGAAACCAACAACGCAAAGGGCATGATAATGATTGAACGCCGCGCATTGATAGATAATAGTTTTCCGGCAAGTACATTACCTACAATGTTCGCCAAACCATAGACAAGCAACACGACGCTAATTACACTATATGATACTTCCGTCACTGTTTTCAAATAGTCCGACATATAGCTGAAGAACCCGAACATAGCCCCATTGATTAAAGTAACGGCAATAATAGAATGCCACATCACCTTTTTTCTCAATACACTGAGTTGTGCACCATAAGATACTTTTTCCTTTACAGGCATGGAGGGAATAAACAAAATAGTAGCTATAAGAACCAATGCATTTACAACTGTAAAAAACAACATTGCCATAGAGAACGAAACCTCACTGGCTATAAAGCTGGTCACCGGAACCCCCAGCACCATACCGGCAGATACACCGACAAAGACCTTTGAGACCGCCTTTGGAGCTTTTTCCTTGCTTACTGATGCTGCAGCTACCGTAAAAGCCATGGATACATATACCGGATGAAGGAAAGCGGGAAGTATCCGTGCAATTAATAATACTGTAAAATTGGTAGTAAGCATGGATATGATATTACTCAGCGTAAACAATCCCAGTGCCAATAGCATGACTTTCTTCCGGTTTACTCCCGAAAACAACAACGGAGTGATAGGAGCCGATGCCGCTACCACCAATGCAAAAACACTCACCGTCCAGCCTGCCTGCGGTACGGAGACCTTAAAAGTTTCAGCTATTAAAGGCAGTATGCCCACCACTCCCATTTCGGTATTTATAATTCCAAAAACACCGACTGTGAGGATAAATACGAGCAAACCGCCCGAATTAAGTTTTAATTTATTCTTTTGTTCCATATTTAATCTGCTATTTACAACTCCAATCCCATTTTATAGGCATTTTCAAGATGTTCTTTATCTATTTGCCGTACCAACTTCTCACATCCGGTACAACCACCGGCACAATATACTCCGACTTCATTCCAGCCCAACGCCTGATTCAGAAACCGAAAATAGCGTTTGGGCTGCTCAAAGGTGCTCTCATTATCATCACCGGCTGTCATCAGCAATACTGAATCCTTCTGCGGATATTTGTCGTCGGCAGAGATGGCGTAAAGCCTCTCTATAAAAGCTTTCAACTGCGATGTGATCGTCCAGAAGTACAGAGGCGAAGCCATTACTACAGTATCACATTCTGCAAACAAAGGATATATGTCGTGCATACCGTCCTTCACCGCACATTGATGAGCGAGCCGCTGACATACCCCGCATCCTCTGCATCCTTCTATCCGCATACTGCCCAGATAGACTTTTGTCACCGAATGTCCCCGTTCAACCAATCCTTTTATATAAGCATCGGTCAACCGATCTGTATTACCTAGTTTTGTCCCCGCACTCATAATGACAAGTACCTTTTTCATATTTCCATGATGTATTTTTTCTATTGTTCGGGGAAGCGGATTATCTGCCGGTCCTTTATCATTCAGCAACCGATAGATGCCCGCCCCTCCTAATAGTAAACTTCCGGTTGCTATCATCGTATTTTTTAAAAAGCCTTTTCTATCCATATTCTTTATAATTAATCTCATATACCCAAAAAGTATAGAGTTTCGTTCGACGGTACAAAGGTCGGAAGAATAAGATGAAAGGATTGTAGACAAATTACGGGTATAATTACCCCAATTACAGATTAGCGTTTTTTGTCTTTTTCCACACAAGATTAGAAATTATGATAGAATCACATTCTGCTATTATATAAATGATTACGCACACGTATCACCTGCTTTGTGTATACAGATTACGGATATCATAACCTCAATTACAGATTCGCAGTTCCACCTCTATGAAGATCGTTTTTTTATGTGTATCTTTGTTACAATTCAACTATCAACAGGTATGGATAAAGTTATAAAATTAGAGAATGTAGACCTGTATAATAGCTTATACGGACTTGAAACCTTGCACCCTTTGGTTAGCATCGTCGACTTGACTAAAGCTACTAAATCCGTTAACCACATCCAAATGAATTATGGTCTTTATGCACTTTTTCTGAAAGAGACTAAAAGTTGCGATATCAAATATGGCCGCCAATATTATGATTATCAGGAAGGCACTATCGTTTGTTTTGGTCCCGGTCAGACAGCAAGTGTAGAAACCTTTGAAGACGAGGTAAGTCCACCTGTCTATGGCATTGTTTTTCACCCCGACTTGATTCGCGGTACTTCTCTGGGAAAAGAAATAAAAAAATATACTTTCTTTTCTTACGCAGTGAACGAAGCATTGCACCTGTCAGATCAGGAAAAGGAAATAGTGATGGATTGCCTGAAGAAAATCAGCATAGAATTGGAACATGCCATAGACAAACACAGCAAAGCATTAATTGCTATGAATATTGAATTGCTGCTAAATTACTGTATGCGTTTCTACGAACGGCAGTTCATCACACGAAGCAACATTAATAAAGATGCTCTCACCAAATTCGAACAACTTCTGGATGAATACTTTCAGAGTCAACTTCCCATGCAGGACGGTCTGCCTTCCGTGAAGTACTTCGCAGACAAGATCTGCCTTTCTTCCAACTATTTCGGAGATATGGTGAAAAAGGAAACAGGAAAAACTCCACAAGAACATATTCAGACAAAGGTGATCGAACTTGCAAAAGAACGTATTGTTGACACAGAGGAAACCGTCAGCCAGATAGCCTACTCACTCGGATTCCAGTATCCGCAACATCTTTGCCGACTATTCAAAAAGCGTGTCGGATGTACTCCGAACGAATATAGAAATCAAGCATTTACATGAAAGAAAAAATATTAAACTTAAAGACTGTACATCAATGTAACCATTGCATGGGAAATAAAACCTTGCATCCATTGGTTAGCGCCATCGACTTGTCTAAAGCAAACCTGACGGAACGTACCCTCAAGTTTGACTTTTACACTATCTTGCTGATGGAAGGACAAGCGGAGGACTTTATATGCGGACGCAAATATTATGACTACTCCAATGCAACGATGATATTTCTTACTCCGGGACAATCTATTAACATGAGTGAGGATAAAATCTTCCCACAAAAAGGATGGTTATTGGCATTCCATCCTACGCTGCTTTGCGGTACTTCCTTAGATGAACATATAGATAGGTATACATTTCTTTTCTATCAACTGAATGAATCCCTTCATCTCTCTCTGCGCGAAAAGACGAAGGCCATAGAATGCATCTGTAACATAGAACAAGAATTAAAACATGCGATAGACTGCCATAGTAAAACCTTGATTTCACGTTACATTGAACTATTGTTAGACTATTGTTCCCGCTTTTACGAACGCCAGTTCATTACGAGAAATGAGGCGAATAAAATGATATTAAAGCAGACTGATAATTTTCTGGTTGAGTATATCGAAATGGGACTATTAAAAAGTAAAGGTTTACCTTCAATAGAATATTGTGGGGAAAAACTTCATTTGTCACCTCATTATTTTAATGACCTGTTAAAGATTGAAACAGGAAAAAACTCTGATGAGTATTTTCAATTTAAACGAATAGAGACAGCCAAAAAGATGTTATTGACAGGAAAACTCACAACCAGTCTGATCGCTGATCAGTTAGGATTCCCCAGCGTACAGTTTTTTAGCCGCCTATTCAGAAAGATGACAGGAATAACTCCCAACGAATATCAGATATCCCAAAACTAACTTCTTTCTATATCCTCTCCCCCTATTAATGCTTTGATCAATCCCTATTCTATGCAGAACTGTAATATGGGTAAAAGAATCTGTAATTCATATACAAACTGATTTCAAATCGGGCAGTATCTTTGCAGTGAAATAAAAATATAGGTATAAACATAAAAAACAAATTGATATGTATCTGGAAAATATCGACTCTCCTGCAGACGTAAAGAAATTATCGTTTCAGGAACTAAATGACTTAAGTCATGAAATCCGCACATCACTTTTACAAAAGTTGAGTGAACACGGCGGACACTTCGGTCCTAACTTCGGAATGGTGGAGGCAACTATTGCTTTGCACTATGTCTTCAATTCACCGAAAGATAAAATTGTATATGATGTATCACATCAGAGTTACGTACATAAAATGCTGACCGGTCGTAAAGATGCTTTCCTGCATCCGGCTGAATATGACAATGTATCCGGCTACTCGGAACCACAGGAAAGTGAACATGATTTCTTTGTGATCGGTCATACTTCTACTTCTGTCAGTCTGGCAAGTGGATTAGCTAAAGGACGTGATCTGACAGGTGGCAACGAAAACATCATCGCTGTAATAGGCGACGGCTCATTAAGCGGAGGCGAAGCATTCGAAGGATTGGATTATGTTGCAGAAATGGGTACTAACATGATTATTATTGTCAATGACAATCAGATGTCTATTGCCGAAAATCATGGAGGCTTATATAAGAATTTAAAAGACTTACGCGACAGCAACGGCCAATGTGAATGTAACTTTTTCAAAGCGATGGGACTGGACTATATGTATGTGAATGACGGCAATAATGTAGAAGCACTGATTGAAGCTTTCTCTAAAGTAAAAGACATCCTGCATCCGATCGTAATCCACATTAATACATTAAAAGGCAAAGGTTACGAGCCTGCGGAACAAAATAAGGAAAAATATCACTGGCGTACACCGTTTGATATAGTAACTGGAGAATCGAAAGTAAACGATGATGCAGAAGACTATAGTGAAGTGACCGCTCAATATCTGCTGAAAAAGATGAAAGAAGATAAAAGGGTGGTTACTATTACTTCCGGTACTCCTGCTGTTTTGGGATTTACTCCTGCCCGTCGCCAGGAAGCAGGCAAGCAGTTTGTAGATGTCGGCATTGCCGAAGAACACGCAGTAGCTCTTGCTTCTGGCATTGCAGCCAATGGTGGAAAACCGGTTTACGGAGTATACAGTACATTTATACAACGTTCATACGACCAACTCTCGCAAGATCTTTGCATCAATAACAATCCGGCAGTTCTGTTGGTATTTTGGGGAACATTATCCGGCATGAATGATGTTACTCACCTCTGCTTCTTCGATATTCCACTGATCAGCAATATCCCCAATATGGTTTACTTGGCACCCACCTGCAAAGAGGAATATCTTGCCATGCTGGAATGGAGTATCCGCCAGAATGAACATCCGGTTGCTATCCGTGTACCTGCCACAGAGGTTATCAGTTACGGCGAACCGGCAGAGTCTGACTATAGCAATCTCAATCGTTATAAAGTTGTCCACCGCGGTTCCAAAGTAGCTATCGTTGCATTAGGTTCCTTCTTTGGATTAGGTCAGTCAGTTCTGTCATTGCTGAAAAATAAAGCCAATATTGATGCCACCCTTATCAATCCTCGTTATATCACAGGCGTAGACAGCGAATTAATGGATGAACTGAAAGCTGACCACGAATTAGTAATTACACTGGAAGACGGAGTGCTGGATGGCGGTTTTGGTGAAAAGATTGCCCGTTATTATGGAGCGACGGATATGAAAGTTCTCAACTACGGAGCCAAAAAGGAATTTGTAGACCGTTACGACGTACAAGAATTGCTCCGCTCCAATCACCTGACAGATAAACAGATTGTAGAAGATATCATATCCTTGGTTGGCTAATGAGTCAAAACCGGTTCACTATATAATTTCATGCAGGTTGATGTATCCGCTCGTTATGAGGCTACATCAACCTACTTTTTTCAATCAAAATCAATAATCCTTTCCGATAGCTGAGTGGAGTCCGTCCTGTATTTCTCTTGAAAAATTTACAGAAACCGGCAGCATCACTAAAACCTAGCCGGGAGGCAATATCCCCTACCGTGAGTTTAGTGGAACTTAACAAGGTACGGGCTTCCATTACCAACAATTCATTAATAATAGTATTCACACTTTTTCCTGTTCCGGCACGAACGATACGTGCAAGATATTGTTCACTGATAGCCAGCTTATCCGCATAGAAACTGACAAAATGTTCCTCTCTGAAATTTCGGGTAACAAGCGCATGAAACTCCTGTAAAACGTGGTCTTTATGGCTGACCTGCTTTCTGATAATGGTTTTCCGGGAAAGAAAATCGGCTATATCCAGAAACAAAGCATTACATGCCGCCTGTATTCTCCGGAAAAGAAACTGATGTTCTATATTCAGCAGATGCATCAGCACTTCCAATTCATTGCGGATAATTTGAGCTTCGTAGGCGGTTAGTTGTATGGTGTATTGCCTATTCTGCCTCATCGTAGCCAACAGGATGGCTGTTATCTGGGTAAGATAAGAATCGTCTGTCCGCATGGATTCGGAAATAGAGAGGGTGATAAACTTTATATCCGGACTCGAATAAAGATGATCAGTGAGATAATTCGCTCCATGAACAAGTAGCATATCAGGCTCTATCGCAATAAACTCACCATTCAGCAAAATCTCGGAACGACCTTCAAGAACGAGGATCATATAAAGTTCACGGTTAAAGTAACGTTCATTTTCCGGATAACTTCTATCTTTATATTCACTCATAAAGCAGACTACCTCCTCTTTATAATGAGGAATTTCCGGATGTTCCTTTAGCAACTGCCTATTATCAAAAATACGGGATTTTACCATTTATGCCTCCTCCTTTTCGACGTAAAAATACAATTTGTTTCGGATATGACAAAAACTGTGTGGAATTGGATAACTCATTTCAGGCAAAAAAACGGGACCTTTGCATACTCTTCTTTACAGAATGGAAAAGAAACCAATCATATAGAGTATAAAGACATGGAAATGAAGGACGTTTTTAAAAGGTATTTAGTATTTGTTATCGGATTGTATTTTCTGGCTGCCGGAATAGTATTGATCGTGCGTTCCGCGTTGGGAACGACACCTATATCCAGCGTCAATTATGTATTAAGTCTGAACAGTCCCTTGTCATTAGGGACTTGTACATTTCTCATCAATATGCTGCTTATTATGGGACAGTTTTGGTTAATCAGAAAAAATAATACCAAACAGGATACCATTGAAATACTTCTTCAATTGCCGTTCTCCCTTATCTTTTCAGCATTCATTGATTTCAATATGGCACTCACCAGTGATCTACATCCCGACAATTACGGGATGTCAATAGCCTTATTACTCACAGGATGTATGATACAATCCATAGGAGTAGTACTCGAACTCAAACCTAAAGTAGCTATGATGAGCGCAGAGGCTTTTGTGAAGTATGCCTCCCGACGCTACAACAAAGAGTTTGGAAAGTTCAAAGTCTGTTTTGATGTTACGCTGGTCACTCTGGCAGTCATACTCTCTCTCCTGCTTTCTCAATGTATCGAAGGTGTTCGCGAGGGCTCTCTTATCGCCGCCTGTATCACAGGATATATCGTCAGTTTCCTGAATCAGAAAATAATGACAAGGAAGACTCTCTACAAGTTATTACCCGCATTGAAGTAAATTGCATAAGAGTAAACTGTTAGAGAAATAAGTTTTTATTTCTCTAACCTACTACCAGTAACGCTTCCATCTGCCTGACTATATAAGGTTTCCACTGAACAAGTATATCCTCAAAAGTATCCTCCTTCTCCAAAAAGAAAGAAGCACTAAGATTTTTTGTCAGAAAGGGTACTGTCAATGCGCTATAAAAAGTATAAAACACAAATGGCAGAGGAACTGTTTTAAGTCTCCCACCATTCATTTCTTCCTGCAAAACATCCATAATCTTATGGAGATATTGTTCCAAACGTAACTCTTTGATCGTAGTACTTAAATGGTCCATATCACGATGCATTTCTCTCACCATAAACAATGGTAAACATGGGTTTTCAGTAAATACTTTATAATAAGCATCTACAATTTCACCAATACTCTCGGAAACAGATTTGTCCTGCTGAATGATGATATCATGTATTCGGGGAATAAAAGAAAGTATGATGTTGCCAAAAACGGCCTGGAACATCTTATCCTTCGTTCTGAAATAATAATGAAGCACCGGTCTGTTGATACCAACTTTAGCAGCAATATCACTCATACTGGTTTCCGCAAAACCATTCTCTATAAATAGTTCCTTGGCAGCCTCAACTATCTTTTTCTCCACATCTTCATTGTTATTAGTTGTTGTCATAATTCATTGTCGCATTTTTCAGATTATCAATAAATAAAAGCATACGGTTTGTTATGTTTACGTCGCTCACACCACTATCAAAGTCTAAAGATAGTAAATTTATATCCGGATAGAAACTTTTTATACGTTTTTCGACTCCTCTGGATACGATGTGATTTGCTATGCAGCCAAAAGGTTGCAAACTCACGACATTTTTCACTCCTTGCCGGGCGTAAGACACGATTTCAGCCGGTAATAACCAACCTTCACCGAATTGAGCATTCAAGGAAATAATATTTTTAGCTCCCTCCGCCTCTTCAAAAATATCATTGAAGGGGACAAAGTAACGGAACTGATTTGCAGTCTTGTTTATTTTATCAATCTGTTTTTTTACAAACCTGTAAATCCAATCGTAAATAAACTCAGGCAATTGCCTGTTTTTTACATAAGAGTCCGTATTGATCTTCCTATTCACAAATCCCTGCATAAAAAAGTCAACTAAAATCGGTGGAACCACTTCTATCTTCCGGTCTATCAGCCAATCAATGATCTCTTTTTGAGCAAAAGGATTGAATTTCAAAAAAATTTCTCCTACAATTCCAACTTTAGGGGTATCAACAGCCTTACATATACTATTAAATTCAGCGATAGCCGATTGCAACAAAGAATGAAGTCCTTTTATATCTCTTCTCAGTATCACTTCAGATGCAAGCTGCAAATATTTATCACGTAACCTAGCCGATACACCTGCCTCTTTCTCACGTACTACCGACGCATAATAAAACTTTGCAATGCAGTCACTATACAAAACAGCATGAAAAGTAATCGGAATTACTTTCATCCAGTTGACCTTGAAGGCAGGTTGATTATTATCTATTTCACTGCCCACAGAAATAGAGATTACAGGAATATCCGTATATCCGGCATCCATCAGTGCCTTTTTTATCAAAGAAATATAGTTACTAGCACGGCACTGCCCTCCCGTTTGAGTGATTGCCACTGCTATTTTGGCTACATCATATTTTCCACTTTTAAGCGCTTTCAGGATATCACCAACTATCAAAGTAGCCGGATAACAGACCTCATTATTGGCATACTTCAATCCCCATTCACTTGAATCACTATCACTGAGAGGAAGATTTTCCGCATCATAACCGGCTACTTTCATTATAGCAGGAATCAAAGGTGAAATAAATGGAGTAAAGTAAGGAACTAATATTTTACGGTCACGGTAAAACTCATCATAAACAGGGACAGTCGCAAAGTCTTTTACACCGATATCTTCTGTTTCATTCATATTCGCAAGTTTGAGGCTTTCGATCATTGAACGTACCCTCAACTTCATTGAACCGATATTATTGATATCATCCAGCTTCAATAAGGTCAGCGATTTATTATGACGCATCAGCAAATCTCTCACTTCATCTACCAGAAAGGCATCCGGACCACACCCGAATGACGTCATTTCTACAAACTGAACATTCTGTCCTTGTGTTGCGCACCATTTCGCTGCTTTTAAAATACGATTCGTATAGGCCCATTGAGCAACAAAATGCGCATCATCCACCGGAATATCCAAATGACGCACCCAATCATCCATTATCACATTCACTCCCATATCCGAAAGCATGTCCGATACTTTATGCTGTATCAGAGAATCGGTATGATAAGGGCGTCCGGCAAGCATGACAGTCAGCGTCTCCCCTCCCCCTGCATGCTTCAATATATTTTTATTATACTCAACCAATGTATTAATAAAAGAAATCTGTTCGCTTTCCGCCTTATTGAATGCCTGCTGAATCATTTTATCATCCACATTCAAACTGCTCAGATATTCACGGCATTGCTTAAATAGCAGCCTCCGGTCTTTGAAAGTTATTGCAGGAGAGTCAATGGGTATACCTTCGGACTGTACACTCTTGATAACCTCCGAATACCCTATTACAATAGGACAATTATAACTGTTTTGTTCCTTCCCTTTTCTTTCAAAGATGACAAAAGGCATAAATATCCGGTCCACCTTCTTTTCTATCAGGTTCTGTACATGGCTATGTACCAACTTAGCCGGAAAACAGATATTGTCCGACATCACCATCCGTGCACTATGCTCATACCTCCTGAAATTGGATGGATCAGACAAGCAGACTTGTATATCACAGGAAGTGAAGAGAGTATGCCAGAAAGGATATTCCTCGTACATATTCAGGCATCGGGGGATACCGATGATCTGTTTAGGAACTGCAATCTCCACACTGCGGTGAAACAAAAGTTCTTCTTTTTGTCGATAAACATTCAGACCTTTTCGATTACTGCTCTCCCCATTCGTGAAAACTTTCTCACATCTGTTTCCCGAATAGTAACTTTTACCGCTTTCGAACTGATAACGAATGACCAGACAGCGGTTATCACAACCTTTACAATACAGAGAACGTGCCGAATATTGAGCTTTATTTATAATCTCATTCAATGATACGGATTCCCCCTGATGCTTCATCGCATATAATGCACATCCGAAGGCTCCCATCAACTCAGGAGTATCACATCTTGCAACTTCTGCTCCTGTGAGAAGTTCAATAGCACGGACCACCGCATCATTGCGCATGGTCCCCCCCCTGTACAACAATATCGTTCCCCAAAACAGATATATCTTTCAGTTTTAGTACCTTATACAAGCAATTCTTAACAACAGAATATGCCAGTCCGGCGGCAATATCATTGATAGTTGCTCCCTCCCTGAGCACCTGTTTCACTTTTGAGTTCATGAAAACAGTGCACCTTGTTCCCAAATCGCACGGTGCTTCCGAGCGGCAGGCTGCCAATGAAAATTCTTGCGCTGAATACCCCAAAGACTTAGCAAATGTTTCAAGAAATGAACCACATCCGGATGAGCACGCTTCATTAATCTCCATCCGGTCAATCACTCCATTATTCACAAAAATGGCTTTCATATCCTGTCCTCCGATATCGAGGATGAAAGACACATTCTTATTCAGATAGTGTGCTGCCATATAATGAGCAATCGTTTCGATAATTCCCGAATGAAGCTGAAAGGCCGATTTTATAAGGTCTTCACCATATCCGGTAGAGCAACTTCCTTTTATATCGAGTACAGCGCCCTGCTTCAAACATTCTTCGCCCAACCGATTCAAACCATCCTCTACGGCCTTTATCGGATTTCCTCCATTCATATTATAGTAAGAATACAATACTCTTGAATCTCCATCCAATACAACAATCTTTGTCGTGGTAGAACCGGAATCAATGCCAATAAAAACATCTTGTTTTCCGGCTTTCAAACCGGAAGACATCATCTTATGACGAGATATTCTCTCTTTCCATATTTCATATTCCTCACTACTCGTAAAAATGGGGTTCAGCCCTGTTGCAGTAAGATTTCCTGCACAGTTTAAAGTAGTGTCGATCTTATCGATCAAATGAGACAGTTTATAATAATCCTCACCCTCGATATGAAATAAAGCAGCCCCCAATGCAGGAAGTAAAGTACCGTTGGCAGGCAGTATTATCTCTTGTTCATCAAAAGATAAATAATCAATAAAGGCTTTTCTCAGTGCCGGAATGAAAGTCAACGGACCACCGCAAAACAATACGGGAGTTGTTATATCACAGCCATGTGCCAGTGTCACGACTGTCTGAACAGCTACTGCACGAAAGATAGAAGCCGCAATATTCTCACGACTTACATTTTTAGCAATCAGATTCTGAATATCTGTTTTACAGAAAACACCGCAACGGGAGGCAATCGGATACACCTGTTTCGCATTCATGGCAAGATGATTCAATTCATCAATATTCCCCCCAGTATGATCGACATCTGATCAATAAAAGCACCTGTTCCTCCTGCGCAATTTCCGTTCATGCGCAAATCAGTCGCTTCGCCATCTTTGAAGAAGACAACTTTCGCATCTTCCCCTCCGATGTCTATCATAGAAGTCACATGAGAATAATCTTTTTGTATCGCTTTCGCCGCTGCAACAACTTCCTGTACAAATGGCAATGAACATTTCTCGGAAATTCCCATTCCGATAGAGCCCGTTATTCTTAAGGAGATATCTTTATCTCCAATTTCGGATAACAGCTCTTTCAGGAATGATAAAATTGTCTCTTTTGCTTTCGCATTGTGTCTCTCGTACTTCGAAAATAATAAATTATCATTTTCATCGATAGCAACTAACTTCACAGTTGTTGAACCTACGTCAATTCCTATTTTAATCATGTTCTACACTATGTCCCCTTAGCTTGACACTATTGTCAAACATAAAAGTAGAAATAACTTTGATACATCATTTCAACAGGAGTGTTCTTTTCGATTCTTTTAACACAAACGAAGATATCTACTTCTTCTGGCTGTCTATCTCTTTAAGCAATTCATCCACAGCCATTTTCAGTTGTGTATCCTCACCTTTCACCACTGTTTCCGGGCTATTGGCAACTTTAATATCAGGTTCCAGTTGAGTATTTTCCAGATAGCTGCCGTCAGGCAAACGATAACCGATGATAGGAATTCCGAATACCAATGAAGGGTCTTGTAATGTTTCCCAAGACACACTTGTCATTGTTCCCGGAACAGGCATTCCCACAAGCTTTCCAATATTCCGATGCTTATACACCCACGGAGTACCATGAGCATTCGAATAATTGGCTTCACACTGCAACATAATAGAAGGTTTATTCCAGCGGCGGCTTGGCATATCGCAGGCTTCACGTCCGCGTACCACCTGAGTAAAATATTTCTGACCACTAAAAAGTATTTCAATATCTTCATGCAGGCGACCACCCCCATTAAAGCGAGTGTCGATCACAATTCCATCACAGTTATTATATTTTCCCAGAATATCCGAATAAACAGTACGAAAACTTCCATCTCCCATCGATTGAATATGAACGTATCCTAAACGACCGCCAGACCATTTCTCCACATCTGCAGCACGTTGCTTTACCCAACGTTTATACAGCAGGCCATTGAGCTGTCCGCTTGTGATAGGCTTAACCACTTCTTCCCAGCGCTCCTTGTTCTGTGGGTCGTACAGCGAAATCAGCGTTTTCTTTCCTGCCTTATTATTCAAGAGAGCAGTGATGTCTTTATCCGGAGCTATTTCGTCTCCGTTGATTTTCTCGATAATGCATCCTGCCTTTACCTTGGTGCGAGAATGGTCGAACGGACCTTTCTCTATCATTTCAGCAATCTGCATGCCCTTTCCCTGATAATTCCAGTCAAACAGTAATCCCAGATTAGAAGTCACATCTCCATTGCTTCTTGGAGAATAGCGACCTCCGGTATGCGAAACATTCAGTTCACCCAACCATTCGCTTAACAGCTCTGCAAAGTCGTAGTTATTATCTATATGCGGCAAAAATTTGCGATAGGCAGCCGTCATAGCATCCCAGTCTATTCCATGCATATTAAGATTATAAAAACGCTTTTGATGCTGTTTATACACATGGTCGAACATCGCCTCACGTTCAGCAGCTAAATCCATTTTCATTTCAGCCTGATAACTGATAGATTTCAGAGCATCCGATTTAGCATCCATTTTCTGCATATTTCTGCTTCCCAGTAAAAAGATATCTCCTTTTTTGTCCAGCATCAGCGATGCCCAGCCGGAATTAAGTTTATGGAGACGCTTCGTATCCTTTTCACGAAGATTCATTTTCCAAAGGTCATAGCCTTCCTCAAAGGCAGAGAAATAATACAGATTCTCCCCATCCTTTGAGAGGATGGCACTACCCAGATCAGAAGAGTTGGGAGTCAAGCGTACAATACGGTCTTCAATGCCATTGAGTTCTACAATAATGTCATTCTTATCCTCCAACTCCTCTTCATCTCCCGCTTTGTCTGCCTTATCTTTTTCTTTATCTGCCTTTTCCTTTTTAGACTTGTTTCCGTCTTTTTTCTTATCATCGTCTTTCTTCTTTGCTTTCTTCTGTTCCTTTTCAAATTCTTTGAGCAGTTCAAAATCCTCTTTGCTCAAACGGTAACGGTCGTAAGCATCCTGATTCAAAAACACCATCATCACATCCTGCTGAGAACCCCAGGAAGCATGCGCACGCATACCATAACGCTCCGTCTGGAACAGAATGGCATTTCCATCCAGCACCCAACGTGGAGAACCGCTAATATAACCACTATTAGTCAAATTAATGATAGTACCTCCCTGCGCGCTGACAATACCGATATCAGAATAAGGATCGTGACGATTGCCGATAAATTCAAGCGTAAACCACTTGCCATCGGGTGACCATTCGTAGTCGAATCCGCCACCGGTGTTGTACCAAGTAGAACCGTCTGTCACCTGACGCACTTTCTTTGTTTTCAGGTCAAGTACCATCAACCGGTTACGGTCTTCAATAAAAGCCAGTTCCTTACCATCCGGAGAATATTGCGGATAAGCGCGCTCTACGGTCTTAGAAGGAAGCAGCACCTCTTCCTCAATAAGAGTTGCATTGGGAAAGTTTGCCTCCTCTTTACGAGCTATCTTAGCGGTATAAAGTTGCCAGTTACCAGTCCGTTCGCTTGCATATACAAGTGTACGATTGTCGGGAGCAAAAGATACACTGGCTTCCTTTGCCGGAGTATTCGTTATTTGCTTGGTTGTAGCATAATCAGTTGAAGTCACAAAAACATCACCACGTACAATAAAAGCCACCTGTTTACCATCCGGAGACACAGAAGCGGAAGTTGCCCCCTGAGAAAATCGAAGAGCAGCCATCTCTTTTTCATCATCACGTACAAGGTCAACGCTCACTTTCTTCGGACGGGCGTTGGGCTCCTGCGTATAAAGCTCTCCGTCATACGTATAACACAATGTTCCTTTGTCACTGATGGACAAGAAACGTACCGGATGCGTGCGGAAAGTAGTAATAGCTTTCACTTCTTGCGGAGCGTTCAAATCAAAGTTATATACATTGAATGAACCGTTGTTACGCTCACTTAAAAAATAAACAGAAGTGCCGTCCGGTGCATATACCGGGTTACGATCCTCCCCTCCCCGGTTGGTCAGATTGGTATGTTTCCCGGTTTGGGTATCATATAACCAGATATCTCTTGTTATAGAAGATGTGTGATGTTTCCTCCATTCATCTTCAAAACCTTTACGATCCTGATAAAGGAAATTTTTCCCCGATTTATCAAAGCACACCCATTCGGCAGGAGTAGCCAGCACCTGTTCGGTACGTCCTCCGGAAACCGGAACTTTATACAACTCCGTCATTGCTCCGGTAGGAAACAGGGCACTGTTCGCCGGGTCCTGAATAGATGCAGAAAAAAGTACAAATTTACCGTCAGGAGTAAAAGCTGAAGGAATCTCCGAAGCGGAATGAAAGGTCAATCTACGTGCTATTCCACCGTCAGCCGGCATAATAAAGAGATCGAAATTACCATTTCGGTCGCTGGCAAAGGCTATTTGTTTTCCGTCAGGCGACCAAACAGGATTAGCCTCATAAGAGGCTTGTGTCGTTAACTGAACAGCAGCTCCTCCCTGTGCAGGAACTTTGTAGATATCCCCTTTATAACAAAAGACGATTTCCGATCCATCCGGTGAAATACGTGCATCACGCATCCACAGAGGGGTAATAGCATGGCTGGATAATGCAACCAGTACCAATGCTAAAGAAGTTATAAGTTTCTTCATATTATTGTATGTTTATATATTTAATTTATATTCTAAATTTCACAAGAAGACTATATTTAAAGCTGCTTTAAACCACTTTTGATATTCCAGCGATTTCTTCCATGTGCCTGCTGTCTGTTCCACAACACCCACCAAATATTTTAAGATGATAATCTGATTTTAACCTTAAAATAGCCTTACCTAAATCGACTGCCGAAGAAGTACGCAAATTCTTTGCTCCATCCAATTCCTTATATGAAAGTCTGGAAGTATTTGCCTGTATACCCCAAAAGCGATTTTTTACCATCTGTGTTTGATTGAACTTATGAGAAAGTGCTTCGTAAACGATATCAGGATGAACGCAATTTGTCATATAGCACACTGGCTTGTTTGATACATGATTATTAATGTAATATATAGCATCATTAATTGTATGGCCGTCTATCAATTTTCCGTTTCTTTGAATGGTAAAACTGATAATATATGGAATATCTGTATCAGACATAGCGACTGCCATTCCGATAGCCTCCGACAATACAGGCATTATACCCGCATATAAAAAATCAACTCCAACGGATTTGAACAGACTGGCTTGCCAACTGTGAAAGGCTATTGCCTCTTCTTGGTTTAGAGCTCTTTCACTTGTATATGCATCTCCCTTACATCCCATCAAACCACCGATATACATGTTCACATTCACCGTTTCTTTTATTGTACGAAGAAAATCCACATTGTCTGTGATGATGGATTCATTGTATCCAGCCATATAAACCCGCTCTTTGTTGGCCCTTCTTGTTGGAGTTATTGCAAGAAATGGCAACTGATATCTATGTGCAATATCCATATATTCATTCCATAGCGTTTTTAATGCCATTCTGCCTTTTTGCTGATAAATTAGGTCAGCCATTGCAACGGTACCACTGATATCCAAATCAAACTCCCTCTTTAGTCGCTCTCCTAAAGCACCTTCCATCAGTATAAAGGGATAAGAATCTATGCAGTCTTTAAAGTTCATCCAGTTCATTTTTTACATTCTGTCAAGTCATCTTAGATAATTATATCAAAGAATTCGTCTGAATCAAGTTCCCTGTGTGATTATAAAATACTCTATCACCAAACTCCTTATAAAAGAAAGCATATTTATCTACTCCCGTACAATGGCAGACACCCATCTTTTGAGGTAAATATTCATGCAGATAATCAGCAATAATTTTATATTTAAATTCTTCTGCTTTATGAATATGAAAACCACCTAAAAGTAAATTGCAGGGTAGTCCCGGAAATACGGTTCGTACAGTCCGCAATATATTGGTAATACCACGATGAGAACAAGCACTTAAAACAGAAAGTCCTTCAGGCGCAACCAATGTCATAGCTAATTCGTCAGAAAAAGTATCCGGCACTTTAGAACCTTCTTCTTTCTGAATCCAAAACCGTTCAAAATGGGTATCTCTCCGGTCTATAATATCCACAGAAGGGAAAAGAAATACTCCGGGAACTAGCTCAGTCAAATCATCAATAAAATGGAATCGGGAAAGATCAAACGAATGGGTATGCTTTATTCCATTTTCACGTTCATCTTTAAACTTAGGTAAAAACACTTCGCGTTTGCAGGCAACTGTCGCTTTCGTATTCAATTCCATAAAATAACGCAATCCGCCTGTATGGTCACTGTGACCATGAGATAATACCAGATAATCCACCTTTTGCAGATCAATATGTAATAAACGGGCATTACGGATAAATAAATCGGAAGCTCCCGTATCAAAAAGTAATCTATTTTCCGGAGTCTCAATATAGAGTGAAAGCCCATGTTCTGCCTGCAATTTACGTCCATAGACACAATTTTCTACAAGAGTCGTTATTTTATAGTTCATGTAGCTTGGTTATTAATCAAATAATACGAAATAAAAAGTTCTGCTACAAAATTAGAATAATTCTATGGCAGAACAAGCAATCAACCGATTTAAATCCATTGTAGGGGTAAAATCTATTGTTTCAGGCTTTCACTGCCGAATGATTCATTTTGTAGTTTGAATGTAAATAATTACTTTTACATCCATATTTAACCCTTCAAATAAAGAATTAAAATGGAGAAAGAAGAAAAAGGTAAAGCAAAAGCAGTTCAGATACAGTACTATCAATCTCCATGCGGGAAATTGATACTCGGTTCTTTTGAAGACAAACTCTGTATGTGTGACTGGGTGGTGAGTGAAAAACGCAGAGCTGCAATTGACAAACGGATACAAAAAGCCCTAAACGCTCAATATGTAACAGAAAACTCTGAAGTAATCGCAAAAACGATTAGCCAGTTAGATGAATATTTTTCCCGCCAAAGAATAGCATTCGATGTTCCTCTGCTTCTTGTCGGGACGGAATTTCAGAAAAGTGTGTGGAATGAACTGCAAAATATCCCCTATGGAACAACGATATCGTATACTCAATTATCACAAAGGCTGAACAATCCGAAAGCTATCCGTGCAGTAGCCTCTTCTAATGGAGCAAATTCGATTTCAATACTTATTCCTTGTCACAGAGTGATCGGCAGTGACCATAAATTGACCGGATATGCAGGTGGTCTTACAGCCAAAAAGACATTATTGGAGCTGGAATCGAACGAAAGAAGATTATTATAATCAGGGTAATTAAACTGATTTTTTTATACAAATATATATCAAAAAGATAGTGTCGCTATCCCATTACTATAGTGTCACTATCCTACAGGTATAGCGTCACTATATGATCAGTATAGTGACACCATCCCGAAAGTCTGTTATATGATACAGAAAATGCGTATCTAAAACTAACGTTTACACCAATTTCCCCATTTCATAAGCTTCCTGTAGATAGGGAGTATCTTTTATTTCTCCCACCTTCCATGCACCTATTCCATAGATCACTCCTTTCTCCTGTGGATTCTCCAGACAATCAAGGAAACCGCGAAAACCATCAATAGTACGTTCCATCATCGACTTATCATTCTCTGCTGCTGCAATAATAAAATAGAACTCCTTATTCGTAATTTCTGTATAACGTGCACAGCAGCGGTCAATCATAATCTTCATCTGTCCGCACATCGTATAGAAATAAACCGGAGTTGCCATTACAATGACATCAGCCACAATCATTTTCTCTACAATTTCGGCTGCATCATCCTTCTGCGGACATGGCTTACCATACATACTACAAACACTGCATCCCGTACAAGGATGAACCGTTTTGTCTTTCAGAAAAATCTTTTCCACTTCATTACCAGCTTCGAGGGCGCCTTTCTCAAATCCGTCACAAAGCAAATCAGAATTACCGCCCTTTCGCGGACTGGACGAAATAATCAGAACTTTTTTAGACATAACTTTATTACTTTTATCTTTAGTATTTTATTAGTCAGTTTTTTAACTCTGCAAAAATAGACAAATAATAATATAATGAATGTAGATAAATTACAGAGATATGTACCCTAATTACTGATTTTACTTTCTTCATTATCTTATCCACCTTACAAACAATACTTCCTGTATTTTTTTTCTACTAATTTATAATTTATATCTTTGTCCATGATACGAACAACATAGTACAATGAAAAAAATACAGCTGACCAACTCACATAAAGAAAAGCTATTTCAAATCCCTTTATTTCGGGATTTACCTCTGAATATTAAGGAATCTCTGTTAGATAAACTGGAATTCGTCATCTATGCAGCGGATAAAAAAGAAATAGTTGTTACACAAGGCACACCTTGTAACAAACTATATGTGTTATTGGAAGGAAAACTACGTACTGATATCATTGACGGACTAGGAAATGAAGTGATGATTGAGTATATCATTGCACCTCGTACCTTTGCCACTCCCCACCTTTTCAGTTCTAACAATACTTTACCTGCTACTTTCACAGCTTTGGAAGACAGTGTAGTACTTATGGCAACCAAAGATTCCACTTTTAAAGTCATCAGTCAGGACCCTCAGGTATTACACAACTTTCTTTGTATCGCTGGAAATTGTAATATATGCACCGTGTCACGTCTGAAGCCTCTGTCACGCAAGACTGTACGTGAAAGGTTTATTGTTTACTTATTCGAGCACAAAAAGACAGACTCTCTGACAGTGGAAATCATGCATACTCAATCTCAACTTGCCGAATATCTGAATGTGTCACGTCCTGCTTTATCTAAAGAAATTAATAAAATAATCAAGGAAGGACTTATCACAATGGAAGGAAAAAAAATCGAGATTCTGAATAAAATGGCTCTGGAGAAATACTTATAATAAAAAGAAAGTGACACAGCCTCAACTTCAAAGCGGTGCCACTTCCTTATTTCTACCAATGGTTTAATCAGAACCCTGACTAACTTTCAATTACCATTTTGCAAAGAATACTTTCGGATTGATATTTATAGATACCCATCCCCAATCTTGCCAACTATTATGATTGCCCCCTTTCACAAAATCCATCATCTTCGTACCGAGCATGAAAGAGTATCCTGCAGAAAGTTTCACATCTTTCATTATTGTCCAATTGATCTGGTAATCGACTTCCGAACCTAATACCATCTTCAAATCCTCATTAATGTCCATATCGGCAGCCGTAGCAAAATAGTGGTAATTGAGTTCCATATCCACTTTGGAAGAGGGACGTAAACGAATGCCAAGACGACCGTCTATCAATCCGGGAGCTCCATATTTGAAAGCAGAAGCATAAAAATAGTCCATTGCTCCATAGAACTTATGATGCGTACCATAAAGAGGGTCAAACGCCTTAAATTTGTCACCACCACCTTTATCACCACTCAGATAATCAAAACCAACCACTGCACCCCAAGTATTATTGAACGCATAAGCAGCCGTAGCACTAACCATGAAGGCTGAAACTTTCTGAGCATTCTTATTCTTACCCATCTGATAATAAAAAGCACCATCGAAATTCCAACTGCTATTCTTATAAGTAAAGTAAGTTCCCATTGTTTGCAAATAACGGGTGTGAGAGTCTTGCGTGGACTTGTCTCCTGTCTCCAATCCCAAATTCATAAACAACAAAGAAGCTCCGAAAGGAACATTGTCTGCTTTATAGTGATACCAGACCGTCTGCATATTCTTATAAGGCTGACCTGTAGCGGCATCTGAATAATAATAAGTACCACCTGCCGTTTTCTCATCATTCTGATTGAAAGCAAGAATAACATGTAATTCATTCTTCTTATTGGCATACCCCAACTTCAACGCATCATGATAACGTCCGGCTACATTCCAATCCAGCCCACCCAAGATTCGTTCGTCATCATAAGATAAGGTCTGACGACCTAACTGAGCGAAGAAACCTTTTCCAAAATCCAGTTTTGCCCATGCCTCATTCAATATAAATCGCCCATTTTTATCAATCTGCGGGTCTTGTCCCCAGACTCCGACATGTTGCGCCGACATCTTTATTTCTAAATCCGAACGTTTGTAATCCATCGACAGCCGGGCACGGTTATTAATAAATGATGCAGCTTCCTGCCCTTCAAGACGAGGAAACAAGGCACCATTCCGATACTCCGCACGAGGTCTGATTTGCATAGACATCGAAAATTCGTTTTCCTTCTCTGTAGTTTGTGTGTATGCCATGCTTGGCAATAGCATAAGAACGAGTGACCAATAAAATGTTTTCATTGATATTTCAATTTAAGTTATAAGTATGTACACTAACTCCCTGTGCTGATGGAAGATAATTGATTCCATACCAGCACATTTGTAATAAGACAAATGATACTAACAGAATGATTAATGCCGGACGACTCTTCAACGGTCTGCCCAATCTGAAATGGATATACACCAGATAAGAGAACCAGGTAGCTGCCGCCCATGTTTCTTTGGGGTCCCAGGCCCAGTAATGTCCCCAAGCCTCTTTCGCCCAAATAGCCCCTGTCAGCATTCCCAATGTCATAAACGCCAAACCTACATAAGTGAGGTTATCACATAAATCCATTTCTTTCCGTTCAATCTCTTTCTTTTTGAACCAAAGCAGATAAACAGCCATTACCACCGCAGCTCCCAGCATCGCATAAGCAAACATATACACAATGACGTGAGGAGCAAACCACGGGCTCTGCAATGCAGGCATCAATGTTTTATTGTGAATCTCCGGTTTAAAAAGATTGATGCAAATAAATACCAAAGAGAGAATGCAACTGAAACTAAGAATCCATTTATATTTCCAACGCACATACGTTATCAATCCTGCCAACGGAAGAAAGAAGGAATACCATAACCGCGTCTCTCCCATCGTCCGCATCGGAGGACGTTCCAACGAAATCCACATGCCAAGTATAAAACTGAAGAAGATAGCCAGTCCCAACAAAGTAAAACCATAAGTCCATGCCGGCTTCTTGCCTTTCCATGCAGTAAAAGCTCCCAAGCCCCAGCAAATCAATGCGGCTATCGCAAACAGTATAAAATGTTCCCAGCTCATTCCTTATCCTCCCCTTTTCTCTTTTGTGCATTGACAAACAAACAGACAGCTCCGAGCATCATCATGATAATTCCCGCATAAACAACAGGTAACCATGGGTCACGAACCAGTTCAAAGACACTGATATCACTCCATCGCCCTTTCGACTCATCATAACTAAGTTGATAGATTTTCCATCCTTCTATCTCCATCGGACGGTTCACTTCAATCGTACCTTCTGTTATCGTTCCTTCCTGTGTATAGACTTTTACTTCCGACGCAAAGCGCTGCGGTTCCCGTTCCGGCATCACCAGACTCGTCAAAGAGTCAAGACGCAATGCCTTATAAGGAAAGAGAAAACTCCCACAACTCACCCAGCCTTCCTTCGTCTGTTGATTTTTCCGGTTGACAGCTTTCAGATATACTGCATATGTTGCTCCCATCGAATGAAAATCCGTAAACTTCAGTGTGTCTTCAGTAGTCACGGAAGCAGCCATTGGAATAGACTGTTCGACAGACAGTTCCCAATCGAGCAAATGACCATCGGAAACTCCTTCCTCAAGCAATAAATGCACAGGAGACTTTGCGGGAAGTACTCCACCGGTTTCATTATCAATCAACATCAGTTTCGGAGGATATTCGTCAATCGTGAAATCTTTCAGTTCGATAGCCAGCGGAAGTTCTATTAACTTCCCTTTATCATCCGTAGCCCGCCATTCTGCATTTCCCATCCGGGTGGTCATCTTCAACCGTTGCATATCGGCATTTCCCAAAGTAGCCGTAATCAATGCGACAAACAATCCGGTATGATTGAGAAGAAACGAAAGTCTGCCAATTCTGAAAGGGAAACCGGCACGAAGTATCGTTAATCCCAATGCTGTAACCATCCAGAAGTAAAGCAAGACAAAAGGCCAGGACGAAATCATTTGTGAAAATCCCAGCATATCATTCGAAGCATGGCCGGAAGGAGCCTGCCGGATCAGTCCCATTATCACTGTCATACCGACTACCCATACCAAGGAAGAAACAGCGGCAGAATAATGGCTCAACCATCCAAACAGATAGATACGTTTACGAAGGAGGTGCATGGCTATCAAGGCAATGAGGTAAACCACCAACACAATTACATTAACCGGACAAGCAAACAGACTCCAATTGATAGTTCCCACTGACATTTGCAGCAAAGCACCTATCACCAGCAATCCTGCACCAATCACCAGTCCTTCTTTATAACTCCACGGTTTGCTCCACATATATCACCTTTTTTATTTTTGTGCCAGACGTCCGTTAGCCTTTGCTTTCTCCAACCATGCCGGAACAGTCGTTTTCAGGAATTTCTCCTTAGCCGCCCTTTCAGCGTCCATATCAAGACCGATATATTCCTGTGCTTTTGCCTTTGTCGAAATATCCGGCATCGGAACGTCTTCCGTATATCCATGTTTTGCTAAAACCTTAGATACAGCCAGACGAGCCTGCATAGCGCGGTCCAGACCGTGGGAAAGAATCCGCTGAATCTCCTGCGGTGCATGAAAAGAACCTCCATGAGATGCCACACCGAAATCCCAACGCCATTGTGCCTGACGAATCAATGCAAGTACATCTTTCATCTGATCTTCCGTAGCTCCCTTATCCCAAGCAAATTTTGCTTCGATATGCGCTTTCGCCAGTTCCTGTTCCAGACGGTTACGGATTTCATTTGCTTTGCGCTGACGTTCGTAAACATTATTACGTAAGGTTTCTTCACTCTCACGGTGGCAAGTTTGACAAGTACGGTCAATCATTGCCAACGGACTCTGAATATGATGGTCACTGAACTTCACGCCACCCTCACTCTTATAAGGCATGTGACAGTCGGCACAAGAAACACCTCTTTGACCATGAATGCCCATCTGTGCTATTTCATAATCAGGATGCTGCGCTTTCAGAATCGGAGTGCGGCTCAGCTTATGAATATAATCATAGAAACCAGCTTCATCATAATATGCTTCCATATCTTCCACAGTGAAACCTTTATCCCACGGGAAAGTCAAATATTTGCCATCACCCTTGAAGTAATATTCTACGTGGCACTGCGCACAAACCAATGAACGCATTTCCTGTGGAGTAGCTTTAGTGATATCCCTTCCCTGACGTTGGAAGGCTTCGATCAATGCCGGACGGCTGATATGAAGATTCATTGTCTCAGGATCGTGACAGTCGGAACAACCAATCGGGTTCACGATTTCATCACCAAAAGCAGCCCATTTATTATTATAGAAAGAATCTACTCCCAATGCTTCCATCATGCGAGGGACATCCGGGCTCTTACAGGTCCAACAGGTAGACGGCTGAGGTCCATCGTGCGGACCGGCGGGCGAACCGGTACGAAGTGATGCGGTGATATCTTCGATAGCATGCATGTGCCCGCGCGGAGTAGAATAGTCTTTTGAGAATGCATATCCTGCCCACAGAATAACCATCTCCGGACGTTTTTCCAAAGCGTCGACAGCTATATTTCCATTGAATTCACTTTCAAAATCAGTCTTAGCCGTTTCTGTCCAAGTCTGATATTCACGGGGAAAATCATCTTTAAACAGTTCGTTGCGTGCTTCAATTCCTTTGATGACAGTTTTACGGTTATTAAAGATACTGGCGACTTCCGCCCTCCGTTCCATCAACGCAGAAACACATAATCCTAAAACAAAAACAACGACCATTGAACCTCCGAACAATAGCCATCCTTGCCATGATTTTAATTTCTTTTCCATTGTATATCGGTTTTATTATTTTATTACGTAGTTAATGTAGATACTCATTCTTTATGATCGATCATCTTCCGAAGCCACTCCGGTACGGGCGATTCGGGAAGAGGAACAATGGCTCCCGGAGTAGCGGACAGTGAATTCTTACCACCATGAGGCACATCCCGATGACAATCCCAACAAGCCTTTCCATCTCCTGCCATGGACATCATATAATCTATCTTCCCTGTCTTTACGAATTCCGTATTCAGCTGGGTATGGCAACGTATACAATTGTTCATAATCACCTGTGAACTGGCTTCATGAGCTTGTATCACTTGTGGCTCGCTTTTGGTGAGGAAGGCTGCAACGTGCTTCATCCCATCCATTCCCTTGAATGTCCATTTCTTTACTATGTTCTCATGAGGAACATGGCAGTCGTTACAGGTAGCATCCCGTGCATGTGAACTGTGAAACCATGTAGCATAATAAGGAGACATGATGTGACAATTCACACATGCCGCCGGATCATCGCCCAGATATGTATGCGCACGAAGCATGTACATAAATAAAGCTCCTCCGCCCACTATAACACCGCCAATCATGACGGCTATAATCTTTGACCTGTACGAAGGAAAAATTCGGTTTATAAATGGTAACTTCATCATAGTGAAAAAGTATTTTTCACAAAAGTAAAGCTTTGAAAACACAAAAGGTGTAATAACTATTACACCTTTTAAAGAAAATTATACGAATAAAGAAAGTATTTATTTACTCATCGTGATGATGATCATCCTCTTCGGCGGTAGTGCTCAAAACAATATTGCGTGCAATATAAGCTTCATTTCCTGCGGCATCCGTACAATAAACCATCAGATGATAATCACCCGGAGTAGCATTTACCGGAATCACAATATCGTGGTGATGAATATGCGCCGTTTTCTTTCCGGAAATATCATAAGACCTGTTGAAACTGAAATCAACAGTTGCTTCGCCCGTACCGACGGCCCTGCTCTTCCCATGCGAATGGTGATCGAAATTACTATGTATCTCTATCATGTAAGACTTTAACATAACGTCATCCGACAAGTCCATTTCAAAATGTACTCCGTTCTCGCCACCTATTTTTAGTTCCTGTCCTTCTTCCGGTTCGTGCAATTCAATCACCGGTTTGGTAGTATCGCTATCTGAATCGTCACAAGATATAAATGCAAACACTGACATAGCCAAAAGGCTGATTATCGGGAGGTAAAGTTTTGTTTTCATTACAGTAATTTTTTAAATGGGATTTTGATTAATAATTGGAAATTGCGTCCCGGTTCCGGGATTTCTACTTTCCTGTAAAAACTAAGATGATTGTAATATCGCGTATTGAAAATATTGCGGGCGGTCAGGGTTATTTCTATTTTGTTATTCCCACCTACCGGAATATTCAGCGAGCCGCCCAAATGAAACAGGTTGGCGCTCGGTGTACGGTCTTCATTACGGTCTACACGATTCTGACGGGCAATCGATTGCCATTCCGCATAAAACATATAGCGTTTCTTCTGCCATGTCAGAGTATTCCGCATCCCGAACGGAGGAGAAAAACTTAACGGTATATGCTCGTCACAGTTGTAGGTATAAACATATTCACCGGAGATACGGTAATTGAAATGATACGGAAGATCAATGTCTATCGTAGCTTCTGTTCCGGCAAACAGTGCTTCGGCACCTGTATAGCGGTAAATCTGTCCTGCATGCGGCAGAACTGACCATTCGCCCGTAGGACGCAGAAAGATATAGTTGCTGAACCAACTGACAAAAGGAGAAACGGAAACAGAAAGTCCGTGATATCGCAGGTTATAAGAAGCATCCATCTGCCATCCTTGTTCGGATTTCAGAGAAGCATCTCCCTGCTCATGACGAAAAGTACCGTGATGTACTCCATTAGCAGCCAATTCATTGGCCCCCGGTAGTCGAAAGCTACGTCCGATGTTCACTTTTACCATATGTTGTTCGGAGGGTGTCCATACCAGTCCCAAAGAAAAGGAATAGTCGCCGAAATGCTTTTTTACCGGATGGCTGTTCCACTTGTAGAAGTTTATCTGTTCTTCATCATATCCTTGTTTCCGAAGATAATCGGCCAGATAAACGTCCTCATGAGAGGAAATGTCAATATAACCATAATCATATCGCATACCTCCACTGACAGACCAAACATTATCAGGTCTATATGTCGTAAGCCAAAGCAATCCGGTAGTAGAACGATGGTATTCCGGCAACAGGAATGAATAGCCGGAAATATCGTTCTGCTGATGCTGGCCATCCCACCCCAGCGTATGTTCCCATGAAGAAGAACCTATAATACGAGCTTTTACCGAAGCACTATAAGTGTTAAGATCAAAAGCCAGTTCTTTGTCAGGGTTCTTCTCCGGTACAGGCTGCGAGCCGTAATGGGTATGAAAAGCACTCCATTCTTCCCGATGATTATTCTGAAATCCCAAATCACCCGACAGGATTAACTTCTCCCATGCATATTGCTGGTGAGTGGTTACTTTCAGATGATTGACCTTGCTGTAAGGCAGCTCAATATTCCTGCTGTTCCCATCATCTTCTACCCGCGACGCGTCGGGGACACCATGTGCACCCGGAAAGAAGCCTGTCTTCTGATAGACATTACTTACGGAATAGTCCGCTCTATATCCCTTTCGCTGATATTGGGCGAAAAGTCCGATGTTACGTTCTATTCCTGCCGTATTTTTCAGCTTACGCCCATAAACGGGCATCTTCTGAGTCAGGTAGACAATGGTATCCGCAGGAATACGATAATCACCGAAATGTTGTTCGGAATAACGGATTTGCGCATACCAGGCATTCTTTTTAAGACCCAGCATCAACGAACCCGCAAGCGTTCCGTTGACGGACTTCCCCAACAGAGTAACATCACCAAACAGCATATCCACAGAAGGAATCAAAGGAGGGGTTATATCAATCACCCCGCCCATAGCATCACTACCGTAAAGTAACGAGGAAGGACCTTTCAAGACATTGACCGCCCCAATATTAAAGGCGTCCAGTTCTAGCCCGTGATCGGCTCCCCACTGTTGCCCTTCCTGCTTGATTCCATTTTCCAGCACGGCGATCCGGTTGAATCCCATTCCCCTGATCATTGGTTTAGAGAAGCCGGAACCTATGTCCATGGCTTGTACTCCGGGAATGTTCTCCATTGCCTGCATGAAGTTTCCCGTAAAATGTTTGCGCAAAAATTCCTGTTCTACCACTTCAACCGTGAGTGCAGACTTTTTGGCTTGACGTTGCTGATACGACTCCGTCACAACAACATCAGGCAAAAGCATGCTCTTGATTGAATCGGACTTTTGTGCATGGACGGATAAGGTTACAAACAGCCCTATTACGCCCGAAATAATTCCGATACGCATCAATTACAATCTTTTATATAATGTGTAAAATGAATGTGAGGACAAGTTACCGCGCACTTGTCTTCTTTGAAAATCTGAATATGTAATTATGTAGCGGGAGGCGCGCGTAAATGATGCGAATAAGTTCGTTTGCAGACAACCTTATCCTGATAAATAATCGGCTCGTAAGGAACGAGCGTTAATGTGCAATGATATTCTACTGATTGAGGTTCTGTAAATAGGGAAAGAGAGTATTTACATATCGCACAATCCTCAGCATGACTCCGGGAATGGTCGGTATGAGAGCATGACGTTTCATCTTCACTTCCATGATAGTGAAAGGTTTTCACTACAAAGAAGGGAATGAATGTTATGAATAACATCCATGCTATGTATGCTCTTATTTTTCTCTTATGATACATTCTCCCCTATCGTTTTTTAACAGAATAGTGGGGCAAAGATAATTGTATGAGATAGAAGATGCAAATTATCTGACTTAATATGTGTTATTAAAAGAATCTGCAATAAACGAAACTTTAATTTTAATTCATTACATTTGCTTCATTGAATAGTAACAAACAAATCTGTTTATGGAAAGCGAAGGATCATCAAAAGATTATTTCCGGAAAAGTATGGCCGAACTCATAGCCATTCTTCCTCAGGAAGCCGGTAATACAAAGAATTGGGAAAAACTATTGGAGCCATTAGCCAATGCTACGGACTTCAATGTCGTTGACATACGTCACAATGATATCATTGATTGTCCAACATTATACATTGAATATAAAAAAGAAGTTTATCCGATAGATGTTGACTGGTATGAATACCATTTTGTGGAAGACACTATGGTCCAACAATTTTCTACAGAAAATATAGCTACGTTGCAACAGGCTACAAATGGAATAAAATTCTCAATGCTCTATACAACAGATGCACAAACATCCGTTCACCTGCTATTGAAAATTATATGCCTGCTCGTACCCAAACAAATCGGAATATTCAATTGCAACAGTTACTCCCTTTTGTCTCCTGTATGGGCAAAGTGTGCCGCTGCTACTACCACCCCTCCATCTCCAAACTGCCTGTACACTATTCATGCTGTTTACGAAGATAAAAATAAATGGTTACCTTTCAGTAAATCCAGCTATTGGCTACATACTCACGGACTCAACTGCTGCGGTATCCCGGAACTAGAACTGATAGGTGAAATTTCTAAAAAGAACTATGATTTTTATACCAACCTTTTAAGCCATTTAGTAAATTACGTGATTAGCGAAGGCTCTCTCCCTCCTACAAAAGAAAATCTGCACTTTGGATGGCTGGACAATCACCAGCCCATAATGATAACTTGGGTTTCTTGGGAAGAAGGTCTTAAAAGCTACAAGAAAAACATATTGGGTGGAGCAGAAGACAGGGATGAAGCACATAATCAAAATACAAGTATTATCTTTATCTATCATTCAGAGAAAGCCTATGAGAAACAAAAATACTCGCTTATCACGAGTATTAAAGAATCTGCGATGGAGAATCCCCTTTTGTTTTTCACAGACAAAGAAACAGAAAGATTAAATGCCATGGCTCATGAACAACTTTCTTATCTAATAGAAGGATTGCAAAAAGAAGGAAGTTCAGCCCTCGTAAAAATCAGTTTAACCGTTGACGAAGAATTTAAAGAAGAAGGCAATTCCAACCTGGAACATATTTGGTTTAAAGTCGAAAAAGTAACCGAAGACTCTATTACGGGAGTGCTTATTCAGGAACCATATTATATTAAAAATATGCACGAAGGCTCTGTCGGTACTTACCCCACCCGACTAATCACAGACTGGAAACTGTATACTGACGGACAAGTCGTTTCTCCTGATGACGTCTATCTGCTAAAACTACCATAAATAAGATTGTGACAGTATTTTTTGTAGTACTCTCTTATGAGTAATCATAAAGGCGAAAATACTTTCTTGTGGGTATTTTCGCCTCATTCATTATTATTCAATAGCAAAACGGGCCGTCATCTCGTATCGTAGTTTGATAACACGATATTGCTCGGTGGCAGCCGATCCCATACTGACATTACTTTGTGCCTGAAAAAGAGTATAAGGACTTACATAGCTCGAAGCAGGTTCGACGATACGAATGACCTCACCCAGTTTTTGTCCCATCGCTTCCACAAGATAAGAGGCCTTTTCACGAGCCGCTTTCAATGCTTCTATTTTACCTTGCTTCCGATAATTCGGCAAATCCTTGTGCTTCAACTCTCCAATACGCATAGACTCAATGCCTCTCGTATCAACTTTCTTAATGATAGTATTGATCTGTTCAAAATCTGTGAGCCGGATATCCAGTTGCTTACCTATCAGAAACTCTTTTCCTTTCTGACGCCAATAATCTCCTATTTCCTGTACACGAATAGCCTCATCCGAGATTCCGGCTCTACTCAAAACCCGCCGTAAATCCTTCTCAATCCATTCCAATGGAACCTTTGTTTTATAATCCTCCGGCTTGGATTTCGGAACGAACTCCTCTTGCCAATATTCTTTTATCTGAATCAAAAAATGAATTTCATCCGGAACAACTTCAATTTCAGAAGAACCGGTCACCTCAATATATCTTCCCGCACCCTCCTGAGCATCGGCAAAGACACTCCATACACATAAAGCAAAAACTAATAAAAATAACTTTCTCATACTTCTGAATTTATAATATTACTTAGTTTATGAACTCATCTATTCCTCATAAAACAAAAGTAGTAATAATAAATTAATCAATGCCCTATTTTGCAATAAAGCTATCAACAAAATCCATCATACCAAGCAAATATTCTTTGTCTATCAATATGATATCCCCATCCTTTACTTTATATTTCTGTGGTACTTTACCGGAAAGAAGCGAAATCGCTCCCTGTTCGAACAAGCGCTTTAACCGAGTACTGGAGAGAAGAAAATTCCTTTTTAATAAGGAGGACAGTTTCAGATTAAACTCAAACTCACATCTGACCTGAATCTTTATTGTCTCATCAGATACATGAGCTATATCTTCTTTTGAAAAATGCCCTGCAACCTCATACTCCACACTATCATAATCTGGTTTCAGATTATTCCTGCCGGCAAGTTCGGTTGAAAAAGCATATTTCCAGGCCGCTTTCCAATCATTCATGGAAAAGCTGTGAAACAGAGTTTTATCTATCAGATCCGGTTTGGTACGCGACAGCAAAGTAATATTGCACGTATGATCACATTTCACACATCTATATATCAGCCAGACATCAATGTTCTTCTTCTGCGCATTCATTCTAAATTTATCACTACAATAGAATCGGTCACTATCACAATGACTGCATTTCTTAATTAATAAAGGAGAGTTCTTTGCTTTTATCTCCCAGGTAAATGTTGCATCCATAAATATACAAATCTGTTATCTTTCTTTGTGAATCAATTATTTGTCTCCGCAAAGTTGGATATAAGCCATTTGTAAAATTCACAAGATGTCACAAGATACCATGAAATTTATCCGTCAAGTTCGTCCATCATCTTTTGTATTTTATCCTTCAACTTATCCAGAAATTGTGTTCGGCTCTTCTTCCGGTTTCTGATTTCCAGGAAGATACGATAAAAGTCGCCAATCTCAATATTGAAAAGAGCCTCACAACAGAAAGCAATGTCCTTCAGACTGGTATTTCCATTATTAAAGCATTTCCCTGCATACAGTGCATAAATAAATTCCACCAAAGCCACTTTACTATCCGTCCATTGCAGCAACTTACTGTCTACTATGGAGATGAATTTAAACTGTAATTTTTCCGATAGCGAATCTATTTCACCCGATATATATTCTATCAAATGCTGATTTGCCAGAATCATCGCGACACTTGAATCGTGCAAAGTGGTAAAAAAGGAATCCCTGTCCAGCAAATGATAATGAATGTCAGAAAGAATATCATAATTCGCACGGATAAAATATTGGTTGTCAAGTACAGTCTGACCGGCACGGTAATAATCATAAAAGCTATTATTCAAAAAAGACTTCTGTATATTCTCCAGTTCCATCTTCAAATATCTGCATTGGACTGACAGGGACTTGTCAGCACGATTCTTTTCAATCTGATATAAACGGACATAAAACATCAGCAGCCCGGAAATCTGCGGTTTCCAGACCTTAAAGAAAAGAATCTCTTCTTCAGGATTTTGAAATTGATATCCGATAACGGCCGTTTTCAGCAAAGCAAGCGAAACCTGTATGACATCGATGATCTTCTTTATCTTATCAAGAGTTTCAATCGGCTGTTGCTCTATCCTTTTTATTTCTTCTTCTATGTTCAGCTTAGTATTTCTTACGAAATTTTCCATTCATTCTCCATGTATCCGCAGCTTTCTGACCGTCAAAAGGAATCTGACTAAAAGCCTGAATACCCAATTGCATCCGTTGTAAAAACCGATACAGTGAATAATAAAATTGATAAAATGAAAAACCGGTTCAAGTAGAACTACTCAAACAAAAGAAATTAGCCTGTGGTTTATGAGGCTAATATTAAGCTATAACAAATTTAAGAATTGTGCCCAAAATAGCTGCTTTTAGAATTTAGATGCAAATATAACCGTTTTTTTTGATTATGTGAAGTTTATATGAAATTTTGAAAACAGCCTGTTGGAAGCTACAGAAAAATTGTATCTTTGCCTTCGGTTCTTCATAGACACAGTGATGAAACCGTTCTTTTTAATCATATAAATAACAAAAAGACTATGATCAGATTAAATGTTTTTGTTCGTGTAAACGAAACAAACCGCGAAAAAGCGATTGAAGCAGCAAAAGAACTGACAGCTTGTTCTTTGAAAGAAGAAGGATGTATTGCTTATGATACTTTTGAAAGTAGTACCCGCCGTGATGTTTTCATGATTTGCGAAACATGGCAGAATGCCGAAGTATTGGCAGCTCATGAGAAATCCGCTCATTTTGCCCAATACGTAGGTATCATTCAGGAATTAGCTGAAATGAAGCTGGAAAAGTTTGAATTCTAAATGAGTTTCAGGCTGACGAAATAAATCATTCAGTCCAAACATAAAAGAGAAGAACAATCCGTCTGTAAGAGGATCTGTTTTTCTCTTTTTTCTCATACAAGTGTACCGATACTCATCAAGTCCGGTATTTCACAATCACTCTACAACAAGATTAATTAAGCTTTTTATGAATAAAAGTACCTTCAATCCAGTAAGTCGCGTGATTGGCTGTGAATTTCAGCAATACATACCCCGGATCTGTAGGACCACCGAGAAAATGTTCGATAAACCAGTCCTGCCAGAGTTCCTTCTTTAACTTCTCGTCCGTTACGACTTCCACCTCTCCCATCAATGCCACACTGTCCCCCTTTTCCTGAAAGCATAATCCGGCTTTCGGATTTGACAAGAAATCAATCGTCTTTAATGAATTTGCTCCGGTAGACATCCAGATAGCAGAAATCCCTTCCGCTGCGATTTTACTCATTGGTACAGGACGCGGATAACCTTCTTTATTCACAGAAGACAGCACTACAATTTCACATTTCTGCAATAATTCCGCAGCTTTCTCTTTCATCGTTTTTGTTGACATACTCTTATTGTATTTATATTATTTCGCTACAAAGATAAGAGTACATGAGACCGTTCTGTTGTAAAAAATCGACTTTCACTCATTGGGATCTACGGCTCGATATATGTCAGCGTTCTATCTTCCGGAACCGTAAGCGAGAGAAACGATGAAGGTGTATTGCCCGACAATGACTTGATCTCTTTTGAGAAATGCGCCAAATCATAATACCCGGCATCAATAGCAGTAGTCAGTAAATTGACTGATGTCGTATTCCTCAGTAATTCCACTGCATTTCTGAACTTAACAATGCGGCTATATTCTTTAGGGGTAAACCCGGTGTAGTACTTAAATTTCCGTTCAAAATGACGTTGGCACAAGCATACCTCATTCATCAGACTGCGAACCGTACGTTTTCCACCGGATTGATTGATCATATCCACCGCTACAGCAACCTGAGAGTCAACAGGCTGGTAATTATGTGCAAGATACGTCAAGAGATATTCTTCAACGACCTGAATCCTGCCTTGCACGTGGTTTTGCTCACACAACCTTTCAATAAAGGTAATATCGAAAACTGCCTGCATCTCATTCGTACTGATTCTGTGGTTCGCAAATTCATGCAAAGGTAACTTTGTAAAACAGGATAATCCGCAAGGCAGAAAACGGACACCGAACTGATGTACAGATTCGGCATAAGTAACAAGTTCCGAATACTTCGTCATCGGACCTACAAAGTAAGCACTATAAGGCTGCATGACCAGCGTTTCTTCTTTGACCGTACTCACCACATCTCCCAACGTAAAAATAAAATCGGTACAACCATCCGGCAAAATATGGATACGCATACCATATTCCGGTTTTCCCTTAAATTCCCAATAATTATCGATATAGGGAGCAAGTAAGTAAGAGGGCTGATATTCTGTGTACATCGGTATATTTTATACGCAAATATAAAGAGAATAAATGCTAATTTGTATATTTACAATTAAAAACATCGGAAATAATGGAAAACTTCGCAGCTATCAACTTTGAAACGGCCAACGGTAAACTTACCAGTGTATATAGCATTGGGGTAGTCATTGTCAGAGGAGGGAAAATTGTAGATAAGATATACCGAATGATTCGTCCGGCTCCCAATTATTATATTCAGTGGATGACAAAAATCCATGGATTGACATATAAAAAAGATTCGATGGAAACAGAGTTTTCAATCTATTAAAACATACCCAAATAGATATAGAGCATGTTGTGATTTACTTTCAAAATTAGTATCTTTTCTCTAAGAAAACGAATTTAAGTCAAGATCACGCCTGTCTTTATGCCTCCCGCTTGTCTTTTCTTCTTCTTTGAGGCACATGGAGTTTCTTGGGCACCTTTAGCAGGGTAGTCTTGTTGCTTTTTATTCTTCGTTTTCCTCTTCGGGCTCTCACGTCCCAGCACTGGCATCCTAAGCCGCAAAGCATCAGTCTATTTACAAGACGGTGTCAAAAAACTACCACAAAGATACTGGCCTTACAATAAGCGGTATATTATGAGTAGCCTATTGTATCAGGCTTCTTATAATCGATATAAGGCTTGCTTTCTGATAATACATACCAAATAGCCATTTACATTTTTCTAGCGACAGCCACTTTGACTTTCATAGCATTTTTCTTTCTGATAACAGTTTGTGTATAACTAAATTTCGAGAAGAAACAGTTCTGGGTTTTGCTGCACCCCATGCACATTCAATCATTATCTTTCGAATATATTTATTACCATGCGGATTCTACGCGATTTGATTTCTCCTACACTCTCTTCATTTCGAGGTTTGAAGCCGCACCATGACACTAGGGATGATGCGGTAAACATTTTCATGTCCGCTCCTATTTCTGCTAATATGGAGGCGGCGGAACGTTCCTTGACTCCCGGGATAGTCTGGAGATTTTCAAACTCTTTGGGAAATTCATTCTGGCACATTTGAGTCAGCTTCTCTTGCTTATGCCTCTGAAAAAGATCTATTTCTTCCAGATACTGACCAATTAAATCAATGTCAACTTCCGATATGGCGCACGTCAATTAGTTGATAATAACATCTTTACCCACACGGTTTACTGTGCGCCCATGAATAACACAGGAAAGATAATTGGCATCGTTGATAGCTTCTGAAATAAGACGGACTACTTCTTTGTAGTTTTGCTATCGGTCGAGGAAACATAGTTACTTATGCGAATGTTACAATATTGAAGAACAGCGACCAATTTAGTAAGCTTGTAAACGATTTCTTTATTTAAGTAAAATATACGACGGTTATATTGCCGCATACGCTGAACAATAGTGCCGGAAACAAAACTTCCACGGATCAAATCCTTCATGGTACATTCCGCAATCCAAGCCGCATCACGGACATCACTCTTCCTACCAGGCAACTACTTGATGAAATAAGAGTTCACTAACTTGATGTAACTCTTCCAACTCAGGCGTCAAAACACCATATTTGAATTCTAGTTTGTCGCCATTATCATTCAAGATACAGGCAAATACACTATCTTTGTGAACGTCAAGACCACATACTATTCTCATTGGAGATAACATTTTTGAGACTATGAGCTCGTCAAACATTTATTTTGAGGCTCGTCCATCGATACCTCTCACGCCATAAAGATAGGGGTGGGCTTGACTTTTTCTTATTACACTGGCATATAAATCGCAATTTATATCTAAATTTGAGCCATTGAATACAGCTGATTCCGTATTTCTCGCACGCTTTCGCTAGTTGTGATTTGCTTTCAAATTAGTATCTTTGAGCCATTGAATACAGCTTGAGCTTAGATTGAAAGAAGCCGAAATAAGTTGTGATTTGCTTTCAAATTAGTATCTTTGAGCCATTGAATACAGCTCCTGTTTTATTAAAAGCATCCCTATTCTCGTTGTGATTTGCTTTCAAATTAGTATCTTTGAGCCATTGAATACAGCCTTGCAAGTTTACCCCGAAGCTCATCAACGTTGTGATTTGCTTTCAAATTAGTATCTTTGAGCCATTGAATACAGCTTACAGCTCCCAGTAAGTACATGATGCCATGTTGTGATTTGCTTTCAAATTAGTATCTTTGAGCCATTGAATACAGCATAACAAAGTACCGCAATACATAGTTGTTTGTTGTGATTTGCTTTCAAATTAGTATCTTTGAGCCATTGAATACAGCTGCATTCTATGCAACTCTTCGAGTGTATGCGTTGTGATTTGCTTTCAAATTAGTATCTTTGAGCCATTGAATACAGCCGGACTGTACTATGCAACACACGGAGAAAGTTGTGATTTGCTTTCAAATTAGTATCTTTGAGCCATTGAATACAGCCATCAGCACTGTACAAGTATCTAGGATGGAGTTGTGATTTGCTTTCAAATTAGTATCTTTGAGCCATTGAATACAGCTGCAAGATTAACAACACCTTAAAAACGATGTTGTGATTTGCTTTCAAATTAGTATCTTTGAGCCATTGAATACAGCAATGCATTCAAGAAGAAGACGCAAAAGACAGTTGTGATTTGCTTTCAAATTAGTATCTTTGAGCCATTGAATACAGCTTCATCCTTTAAAAACGTATTTATTGTTTCGTTGTGATTTGCTTTCAAATTAGTATCTTTGAGCCATTGAATACAGCATAAGATGTTTGATGGTATGGCTAGATCGCGTTGTGATTTGCTTTCAAATTAGTATCTTTGAGCCATTGAATACAGCTTCTTCCCATTGATCGGCTTCTTTGCAAGCGTTGTGATTTGCTTTCAAATTAGTATCTTTGAGCCATTGAATACAGCCTACACAACAACCGAACGGGAATTGGTATGTTGTGATTTGCTTTCAAATTAGTATCTTTGAGCCATTGAATACAGCTTTATAGACAAGAAAGGAGGTTATTATGTGTTGTGATTTGCTTTCAAATTAGTATCTTTGAGCCATTGAATACAGCCGCAGTACGCATGTAGCATATTATATCGAGTTGTGATTTGCTTTCAAATTAGTATCTTTGAGCCATTGAATACAGCCGGTGGTGTTCACGAGGGAGCGGAAATCATGTTGTGATTTGCTTTCAAATTAGTATCTTTGAGCCATTGAATACAGCAGAGATAGGTAGCTTAACCTGACAGTCAAAGTTGTGATTTGCTTTCAAATTAGTATCTTTGAGCCATTGAATACAGCAGAATCTACATATCTAACTGTAGCACAACATACTAAAGCCTAATATAGGAAATAAAAAAGAAGCTGTATTTAACAAAAAATCCCGTTTTTTCTACGGGATTTTTTATTTTAAAATAGTTCTAACTGTTGTCCTGGCGTATTCACCATCTGTATCTTTTTCCCATAAAAAAGTTCAATATCCCCAAATTGTTTATCAGTTATGCACATAATTCCAATCTGCCCATATTCAGGAAGAAAGGATTTAACCCTTTTTATATGTACTGCTGCATTTTCACTACTAGCACAATGTCGTACATAAATAGAAAATTGAAACATAGTAAAGCCGTCTTTCTGTAAATTCTTTCTAAAATCAGCATAGGCTCTTTTATCTTTCTTCGTCTCCGTTGGTAAATCAAAAAGAACAAGTACCCACATAATACGATATTCACTAAAACGATCCATTAACGTTCGGGATAACTTATACGACGTAATTCTCCATCAAAACACTTATACAATGATGCAGTTGTTTGTCCAACAGCAACCATCAAAGGACTACGCTTTCCACCTATTTTCACTTCCAATGTAGGGATAGTCAATAAACAAGCTTTTATTTCTTTAGTTAATTCCAAATTACTCCCATGCAACTGAACCAACCCAAAAACCAACTCATCCACATAAGGACGATAAGGTTCCATTATATCGTCAGCCAAACAATAGGCATTGTAACGATTATGATGATGAATACCCAAAGTTGGAAGTAATCCGCTTGTCACTAATCCACGGGCTACAATTGCACGAAGTATAGCATATCCATAATTTAGTAGATTATTGGGAGAAATGCCTTCGCGTTCACGAGTGAACCCCTTAACATTAGCAAATAGTCCCTTCCAATAATAGGCAGCAGCACGTGCTTCTAAATTATCAGGATCACCACTTTTCACATCATTCGCCCAAATACGCATACACTTCACTTCTTCCGCAGTACACTTCTCCAAAACAGAGGCTTGATTATCTATTTTCGACTTAATAGTTTGCTGCCAAAGCTGTTTTTTCAATGGTACTGAAGCATCCAACTGTTGACGAAAGCGTTCATTTTGAGTTGTATTTCCATATAAAGGAAGCATCAATCCCACGGGCATGCTTTTGCTATCACAGGTTATAACAGCACTATTGTTCTCAAGCAATGCTTCAAGTACTCCTGATGTAATAGTAATCTGTTTATTATCTAAAACCACTATTCCTATATCTTCAACAGGTTTTGTTATTTCAGATTGTTGCTTAAAATTCTCTGGCAATATATCATTTTTCTCTATTTCCGGTAATTTTATTACTAACTGCGCATTCCTCAATGACAGATAAACCGGATTTCCAAAATAAAGAGTTTTTTTTATCATTGTATTAGTTTTAAGGTGTTAAATAGTATAATAATTATAACGTATCCTATATCTTCATTTTTTTTCGCTCTTTTTTTAATTTTCAATAAAATGAATTTCTACCTAAAACAAATGCTACTTTATACAAACCTTCTTTTTGAACTGTTGCAAATTTTGCAACAGTTGAATCTATCTGTAGTTCACCACAATCAAATATATTTTTAATATGAAGCGATATTGTTGACTTATTACGTTGAAATAGCTCTGCCACCTGATCTAGCAACCATACTATATCATTATATACAGTCACTTCTATTTTAGAAACTCCATCTATTGTTTGATATAAAAGTATCTCACCTTTCTTGTTTTCTTCCATTGAATATAAGCTTACTATTTAGATCATTTCAAAATTAAGAACTAACACTATTCAGATTTACCTAATTTGACAATATTTCCCAACCTATCAACTTTAACAGGAATACAAATCTCCTTAATCATCTCATTGGAGATTGCCCTTTCCATTTTATTAAGAGGTGAAAATTCGTATTTATCAACAATTATATTAGCTATATTATGCTTTATAAAAAAACATTGACTTCCAGAAGAAGAGACCATTTTATAAATCCTACTTTTATCTATCGGTTGAGTAATATGACCATTCACGATATCTTCAGAAGTAGGAAGATAAACTAAATCATTAGGTGATAAGACAAAAGAGGGGACATTTCCTTTCTCATCTTCTGGAGCTGTAGATAATCCTCTTTTCTGTCTTTCAATAGCAATATTCAAAGGTATTGTTGCATAATTTCTTTTACGTACAATAGAATTCGTTTTTTCATCCGGATATTCAGTTTCATACACAGCAAAGAATAAATTTGTCCCTTTTGCTGCTTCCACAAATTTAGAAGATTTGTTGCCTCGCTGTCCTACCTCAAACTTATCAGCCTTTTCATAAACGCGAACTTTAGCTATGGGATGATGACCTTTACCTTTATTCAGTTGAATAATATTGCGATTCATTTCGTCAATGCCATCTGGTGAAAAAGCTCGCTCCGGATCATTTTCTTTTAATTCTAAATGACGAAGTAATATTTGCTGGATTCCAGTATCTGTGATGCAACTTTCTATTTTCTTTTTATCAAAACTTGCATCCAAAGGTTTGCGAGTTGCAAAATACCGGTCCTTAGTTTCTTTTGTAAAATAGTATATATTCATCTTAGACAAAGATATATCACTCCATATATCTTTATGCTCCTCAAAGTATTTTTTTATTTTCTTTATATCAAAATTCTGTTGAAGTAAAGATAACAATTGTCTTTTTAAGTCCTTTTCCACAATAAACTGTGGATTCTTAAGCGCCTCATTTAAAGATACCGATTTCACTTTACGCAAATTCACCTCTCCAAATACAGTGTCTTTATGCATTGGTTTACGAATAGCCCAACTATCACCTTTTACTTGTTTTACTAGAACTTTCTTTCCGTTCTCATAATGCCAATAATAATTACTCGTTTTATTTATAACACGTAGATTTTGTTTAAAACTAACAATTATATTTTCCAATGCAACATATACATCCTGTGTAAATGTATCCCATGGCTTTTTAACCCTCCATTGATAATTTCCTTTATCATCTGTCCTCACCTTATCACATAGAATAGCTTGTAAGTCATGACGGCTTATCTTAGCCTTTCTACTTGCAGATTCATTATTCAAATAATTAACAATATTACGATTAGCACATGCAATCACAATAGCATCCATCGCATGATGTCGATGATCTATTCTTTTTTTATTAAATCCTTTTTGTAATTCAAGCGGCATCGCAGGAATCTCATTACCGGCAGCATTTTTCGCTGTAAAATTAGTCGAATTTGTCAACTCATTCAAACGCAGGAAACGAGGTAACACTATTTTATTCCAAACATCATTTATTCCCCAATCTTTCTTTAAGCGATCAGTTACACCTCCTGTACAAACAATAACATTCTTCGAAACAGCTTCCTGCTCCGCCTTTTCACGAACAACATTGGATAATAATGTCTTAACAACTTTACTAATATAACGACTGTCGTTCAATTGACGTTCTATAAATTGCTCCGGTATTTCATCCATCAATAGTTTTTTCATTTTCCCACGATTTCGCGAATAATTATCCTTCACAAATTGTTCATATACACTAACTGAAAATATTTCTACTATCTTACCAAATCCCAATTCTACTTTTTCCCCATGATGTTTCTTTATAAACTCATAACCCAACGCATTGTCTTTAAGTTTATTTACCTCCGCTTCACAAATTACCTTATTACTAAAAGAATCGTCGAAATATCGCGATTGTGGAATAACGTGCTCAATCTCGTAAGCTGATGTAAACAATTTACTGAGAGGAATCATTTCACCAGTATAAGGCGAACGATATTTTTGCTCAAGCCATAGTTTATAGCGAAGAATTTCACTTGTTGTAGGACGCTTCTTTGCATCATTCTCATTGAACTTTTTCAATATTCCCGCTATATCGCCAGGTACTTCCGCTACACTGTTTAATACTCCATCCTCATAAATACGTAAAATATCCTGCTGGCTCAACGAATAAGGGCGTACATTTTCTATCTCAAACTCAGAATTCACAAACTCTGTAAGCAAAGCTTTCACTCGTAAATTTGCATTCTCATTTTCGATTATCTGTGATGTAATTCTCTTTCTTTTATCAGCAGGGTTCTTCATTTCACGGCCTAATTCCACGTGAATTTCGTCAATACAACCTACCTGTTTCCAGATGTCACGCACAGTACGCAATGTTTCTGTGATCACCTGCTCTACTATCGGATTTCTTAGTGAATGCTGTTTAAAATTCCGTATATATTCATCTATTTCTTCTGGAGATTTCCATTCAGTTATTTCTCTAGTTTCCGAATGACGGTCGTATACAACATAGCATGCCAACCAATCCGGTAATGCACGGAAATGCCTGATATCATTCAATCGGATAGTTTTCTCCCTTACTCTATCTCTAATTTTCTCATCATATTCACCCGTTACAATCTTATCTATGCGCTCTCTTGTATTCACATCAATAGCATCTTCACTCCAATATTTTCCCATTCGCATTAAAGAAAGTAATTTCTTTATCGCTTTAGCAGAATAAGAACCATACTCTTTTTTAAAAGGAGGAATATTGCTAAATACCTTCACAAAAGAATCACTTAAATGATACTTGGAAGCAAAGGTTCTTAAAGCTTTCGTAATTTCTTGTCTGTCTTCTACAGAATACAAAATATGCCATAGCGCTTCTTCCATTTCCTTAGTTAGAATATCTTCTGAAATACCTGCTTTTGCAAAATAAGTCAAAATCATTGCATGTGTTTCATTACAAGGATATGATTTATCTTCCACATAATTCCACCGATAATTATCTATATCTCCCTTTAGACCAAACGGACGATATTTCAAAAATTCTTTTTGATCTATAATCTTCTTCTTATTCAGCCATTCAAAAAGAGCCACATAATCATTCTCACATGTTAAAAATTTATCAGTAACATCTACATCTGTGACTAATTTCTGAACAGAAGTTGATTGTGAAGAAAATAAATCTAACTGTTTATCAACAACTTCAACAACACTTTCTCTTTGATAAATTCTAATACTAGATATAAATTTCCATAAACGAAACTCTTGAAACAACGGATGTGATTTAGCAATACATTTAATAGGTGAATATTTTATCTCTCCCGTCTCCTTATCTATATATATATTTCTTTCATATGGACAGTTATCAATTAAAGACTTTTTACTCTTAAGTGGACGCTGATAGAATAATATATCATTCATAAACAAATAAACAAAGTCTCGGTCAGTAATCGCGTTCCGATGGGTATCATTATTAGAATACAATTCGTTCAAGCACTCAATATATAAATCCTTATCCTGCAATTCCGAATGAAATTCGGTTTGTTTTTCCAATATTTGCTTAAGTTCTGCTTTATAGTATTTCCGTTCAATTGTACGCACTAATTTTCCACGTACTTTCTGCGTCGGATTTTGCAAAATCGAATCATATATATAAGTACCAACTGTTTTATTAGATTCATCCAAATCTTTTTGGGTTTTCATCTTTATAAGTTTCCACTCGGATTCCCATTCTGCGTCTGTTGGAATTTTAAATCGACACGACAAGCTCCCAGATTCCTCATATTTATCATTCCCATCTTTATCAATATCTACAGTAACGATAATATTTTTTTCTTGCCCTATCCAGTCTGGAATTTCTTTTTTAAAGATTTTACCTTTATCTCCATTTTGTAGCTCAACAATAAGTATTCTTTGCCCTTTATAAGTCTGATTAGTATCAATTATATTTTTAATAATTTGCTTATCAAAGTACTGCCGTGTCTTGGCAGTTTTCATAGATTCATCGTCATCTTCACCACGTAATTGATAGTATCCACGCTTTTGATTAAAGTTTAAAAGAATCCAAGCTAATTCTTCTTTAGATATTTTCTTTTCTAATGCCTTTTTACGAAGATAATAAATCACCCAATCATAAGGTACTTTCTTATTATCTGCGACTAATTCGGGCTGATTTTTCCTAAAGTCTTCCAGCATTTCATTAAATGATTCTATAAAAATAAACTCTAATTCTCCTTCTAGATTTTTACACCAAGCTATTTTAGGTTCCATATCAGCTGAAAAGTTACCATATCGATCTATGTCTTGCGCATAATGAAAGGGTAAGAAGCCTAACAAATTCAGAATTCTATGTAATCTTGCTCGACGAAGCAAATATCGTTCTCGTAAATGACGCATTCCACGAATTCTTGTTCGCTCTGCCGTTTGAGAAATTGAATTACCTCTATCAAAATCACCTAATATAGCTGCATCCATCGGAATAATTCTACTGCCAGCTGCTTCTATATATTTTAAAGAGTTATCATCTGCAGCATTTAACACAGCCCAACCTATACTATTGGTTCCCAAATCTAATCCTAATATTTTTTTCATCGTATTATTATTTTTCCCAAAGCTACTATTTTTTTTGTATAAAACTATTGGTTTTCTAAATATATTTAGTTAGTTTTGCAAAACTAATTTGAAGCAAATCGCAATAAGGATTATTCCGTTGTGAAAACATTTAGGGCGGGGAAACTCGTCCTTTTTTATCGTTAATAATGAAAAACTTCGCAGCTATCGACTTTGAAACAGCCAACGATAAACGCACCAGTGTATGTAGTGTAGGAATTGTTATTGTAAGGAATGGAAAAATTATAAACAAAATCTATCGTCTGATCCGTCCCCGCCCCAATTACTATACTCAATGGACCACAGCTGTTCATGGACTGACTTACAGTGATACAGAAGAAGCGGAAGACTTTCCGGAAGTATGGGCTGAAATTAAGCCGCTCATAGACGGTTTGCCACTTGTTGCCCACAACAGTCCTTTTGATGAAGGCTGCCTCAAAGCAGTTCATGAGTTATACGAGATGACTTATCCCAATTATAAGTTTTACTGTACCTGCCGTACTTCACGAAAAGTATTTGGGAAAGAACTTCCCAATCATCAGTTGCACACGGTAGCAGCACGGTGCAGATATGATTTGACCAATCACCACCACGCCCTGGCTGATGCCGAAGCTTGTGCACAGATAGCGCTTCTTATCATTCCCGAACCGAAAAAGGTTAAAGTTGACCTGCACACCGGAAACCTGTTTTAATCTATAAATGATATCAGGTAAACAAAATAAAAGACACTACAGCCCTTATTACAATCAATAACAGCCGCAGTGCCTTTATAATACAGTGCTAATTATAAATCCTGATTAAAGTATAGACTTGGCTATACCCATTTCCAAACCACGAAGTTCCGCCAGTCCACGAAGACGACCTAAGCAGGAATATCCCGGATTCGTTTTCTTCTTCAAATCGTCGATCATCTGATGGCCATGGTCAGGACGCATAGCAATAGAACATTTACGACGTTGTTGCAGAAGAATCAAACTCTTCATCACATTGTACATATCCACATTTCCTTCCAGATGGTTTGCTTCGTAGAAGTTGCCTTCTTCGTCACGCTGCGTGCTACGTAAGTGTACAAAATTCACACGGTCGCCAAAACGCTCCATCATACCTGCAAGGTCATTGTCAGCACGTACACCGAAAGAACCGGTACACAAGCAGAGGCCGTTAGACTCGTTAGGAACGGCTTCAATCAGTTTTCTAAAGTCTTCTTCCGTACTCAAGATACGCGGTAAGCCTAAGATTGTATAAGGAGGATCGTCCGGATGAATCACCAGCTTCACCCCTACTTCATCAGCTACAGGAGCTATCTCTTTCAAGAAGAAAATCAGATTCGCACGAAGTTTCTCTGCATCAATATCGTTATAGCGGTCTAGTGCTTCCTGGAACTGCGCTACAGTGAAACTTTCTTCTGATCCCGGAAGTCCGGCAATCATATTACGAACCAACAAATTCTTATCGTCTTCACTCATTTGTTCGAAACGAGCTTTTGCTTTAGCTATCTCTTCCGGAGTATAGTCTTTTTCCGCATTCGGACGTTTCAGGATGAAAAGATCGAAAGCAACGAAAGCCGCTTTTTCAAAACGAAGAGCTTTAGAGCCATCAGGCATTGTATAGGCAAGGTCTGTACGGGTCCAGTCCAATACAGGCATAAAGTTGTAAGTAACTACCATTACACCACATTTAGCCAGATTGCGGATACTTTCCTTATAATTTTCGATATATCTCATGAAATCACCGGTCTGTGTTTTAATATGTTCGTGTACAGGTACACTTTCTACCACCGACCAGGTCAATCCCACTTCTTCAATCATTTGCTTACGCTTCATGATTTCTTCTACTGTCCACACTTCGCCATTCGGAATATGATGAAGAGCGTTTACTATACCGGTAGCGCCTGCCTGTTTGATATCCCACAAGCTTACAGGGTCATTCGGACCATACCAGCGCCAAGTTTGTTCACATAAATACATAATGATAAGTATTAAGTATTAGATAGAAAATGCATCGAAACCGCCATCAATAACAGCTACTGTGCCTGTTACGAAGTTAGAAGCATCACTGATCAGGTAATGGATAGTTCCATAAAGATCTTCCGGTTCGCCGAAACGGTTAAATGGAGTATGAGCCAGAATTGTCTTAGAACGATCGGTCAGAGAGCCATCCGGATTCGTCAATAAAGTACGGTTCTGGTCAGTCAGGAAGAATCCCGGAGCAATGGCATTTACGCGCAGACCATTTCCGAATTTCAAAGCCAGTTCACCGGCCATATATTTAGTAAAGTTAGCGATAGCAGCTTTTGCAGCACCGTAGCCCACTACACGGGTCAACGGACGAAGAGCAGATTCTGAACAGAAGTTTACGATAGAACCTTTCTTTTGCTCTACCATGATTTCAGCAAATACCATTGTAGGCAATACTGTACCAAACAGGTTCAGGTCTACCACCTTTTTAAAGGCATCGATCTGTAAGTCAAAGAAAGTTTTGTCCGGAGCGATGGTTGCACCTGCCATATTACCTCCGGCGGCGTTCAGCAATACATCGATACGTCCATAGTCTTTCATTATTTCCACTTTATTGCCTTCCAGCACTTCTTTGTCCATCACGTCAGTGTACAGGAACATCGCTTCATTGCCTTCTGCCTTGATACTTTCTACCAATGCTTTACCAGCCTCTTCGCTTCTATCGAGCACAACAACTTTCGCGCCTTCTTTTGCAAGATATGCAGCAATACCTTTACCCAAGATTCCGGCTCCACCGGTGATAACAACGACTTTGTCTTTTACGTTAAATAATTCGTTCATGGTTCTTTTTTATTTATATGGTTTATAATTTATTGTTCAGATAATATTTCAGATTCTCTTTCAAAAGAATATCAATCGGCATCAGGTTCACTTTTTCGGGATTCTGCTTAAATAACAGATGATTGCACAATGACTTGATGCCATCATATCCTTGTCGTTCGGGGCGTTGTGCTACTAATGCGGTAATGACGCCTTCGGAAAGCAGTTGTGTGTTCCTTTCGATCAGGTCGTAGCCGACCAGCTTAACAGACTTCATCCCCCGTGCCTTCAGATAATTTCCCAAGATATAACAGGTTGAATTGAAAATAATACCACCTTTTATAGAAGGGTTAGCTTCAAAAAGCTCGTCAAGTTTAATGAAGTTATATACAGAATCATTGATTTTCAACTCTACTTCGTGTAACTTCCCACCAAATCCTATTTCTTTCAGATAATGACAGAAACCTTCACGCCTGTTTTTTCCTTGATTGGAATCATTCTTTCCGCTATGGATAATTCGTGCCATCAGAATGTCAGAAGAGGAAGAGAGTCTGTCCGTCAATAATCTGGCCGCAATCACTCCGGCATCATAAGATTCCGTTCCAAAATATGCAAGCTGATGTTGCCCCTTAATATTAGAGTCAACATACACATAGGGGATCTCATTATTATCGAGCTCCTGAGAAAGACGAATTACAGAATCGGCAAACAGCGTAGCAATCAATACTCCATCCACTTTTCCGTCCAGCAGATTACGGACAGTATCATCAAAAGCTTTATTATTATATTGATCGAAAAAAAGCTTGGTTACAGTTATATTATACGACTCCATCTCCGAAGCCGCTTTATCAATTCCTTCGGAAATAGCCTCCCAATATTCACCGTGAGCGAACGAAGGAATGATAGCAACAAAATGGTATTGTTTTTTAGATGCCAACGAACGTGCCATCAAGTTCGGCTGATAATGAACCATTTCCAGAATGGCCTGCACTTTCTTCTTGTTTTCTTCCGATACCCGTCCACGATTATGAATTACCCTGTCTACTGTACCGACAGAGACTCCCGCCATCTTGGCGATGTCCACAATACGAATATTTGAGAATTCTTTATCCATTTACTGATAAGTATCTTATTTTTCAACGACAAAAGTAAAATGAATTATTGAATTAAGCAAAAGTGTGTGCGCACACACATTATAACACACTATTAATATCACACTATAAATCAACGATTTAAAGCAATACCACAAAGTGCACACATGTTGTTAAACATAAGATATTAAGCAGAAAAGCTATAAAACATCTATTAGAAAAGTAATAAGTATCATGCAAGAAGAGCTTTTTATCTACAGAAGGAATGGAAAAGAGGTATATGAGAAGCAAAATGTGTACGGGCACACATCACTCTTAATAAGTGAAAAAAGACCTTTAATAATAGGAAGAGCAGAACAAATCGAAAGTGGTAACCGGTTCTATTAAAATCGATTACCACTTTCAAGGGCTATTATTTTTCCCATTTGTCTTTTGCCTTTCCAACTACCTTGTCAGCTTCTTCAGCTACTTTATCTGCAACTTTAGCTCCTGTTTCAACAGCTTTCAGGCCCAGATTCATTGCTTTTCTTTCTGCTTCGGCTGCTGCTATTTCAGCGTCACGACCGATACGGTGAATAGCGTTATAAATATCACTTTCCAACTGTTTAGCTTTAGCTGTACGTGAAAGACGATAAGCTACTGCACCAAGAATTGAACCAATTCCAAGTCCAATCCAGAAATTTCCATGTCTACATTCCATAATTAAGTTCTGTTTTTAGATTAAAAATAAATTATATAAAATTATTATTTAGATTTCGAGAATAAAGAAGCAATCCATAATACCAGAATAGCTCCCACAGTAGAAGTAATCAAACTCCCGATCAACCCCGAAGCTGCCAGTCCGAAAAGGGCAAATACCCAACCACCCAGCACTCCTCCGAGAATACCAAGTAACAAATTTATAATAAGGCCAAAACCTCCGCCGCGCATTATTTTACCTGCGAGGAACCCAGCCACAATACCAATAATAATATACCAAATAAAGCCCATTTTATCCTCCTTTTTTATTTAACAACAGTAGGTGTAGAGAATAGTTCGGTAGGGCAAAAATGAATTAACTACAATTTACAATCCTTAGTTTTAAGACTTTATTCAAAGGAACTTTTACGACCGAAGTTCCCCTTCTATCCAGACAGGAACTTGTTTCTTAGATCGTTCTCTTTTCTATAAAGGGGCTTTCATACGTTATTCCGCTGAACAGTATCTTCGATTCTTTTTTTATACTTATTCTTTTTCGTTCCACCTAGGTTATCTTTTAGTTCCACCTAGCTTTCCGTTTCGTTCCACCTAGGTGGAACTAAAAGATAACCCACGTAGAACGAAACAAGAATAACATAGCGAGACAGTAATTGATTAAAGGCAGGAGGTTATTTATGGCATAACACAGATATGAACAGTTATAAGGTTGCTAAAGAAATAATCTGAGCAACAGTCCGGCTAATATTATTCTTAGCGGTTTCCGGTTTCATCGCTACTTCCAAAGACATAGGCGAAGGAACAATGGAAAAGATACCTCGAAAACCGGCCTTATTCAAAACTTCCGTATCTGCTATGCTACCTGCTACAACAATGACCGGTATGCCTTGTTTGTTCGCTTCTTCTAATATTCCGAACGGAACTTTTCCCATCACAGATTGGCGGTCTACCCTTCCCTCTCCGGTTATTATCAGATCGGCATCTTTTATTTTCTCATCAAACTTCAATGTCCGGAGCAATAATTCGATTCCCGGCTTCAACTCGGCATTCAGAAAAGCCAGAAATGCTCCTCCCAAACCACCGGCAGCTCCCGCTCCGGCAACCTCTGTAATTTCTCTTCCGGTAGTTGAATGAATCAATCGGGAAAACCTTTTCATACCTGCATTCAGTTTTTCAATCATAGCATCGTCAGCTCCTTTTTGACGGGCAAAAACGTATGCGGCACCTTCCGGACCACTAAAGGGATTTCGCACATCACATGCTATCGTAAAACGGGCATCTTTCAATGCCGGATGGACAGAAGAAAAATCAATAGCGACAATCTGATCCAAGATTTGACCTCCCTTCCCCAAAATTTCTCCATCCTGATCGTAAAAACGGAAACCTAATGCCTGTAACATGCCCAGTCCGGCATCGTTTGTCGCACTCCCTCCGATACCAATTATAAATTCCCGGTATCCATGTTCAATGGCGTGCAATATCAATTCACCGGTTCCATAAGTAGTAGTCAGCATCGGATTCCGTTCCGTTGCCGATAATAATGGCAGCCCGTTCACTGCAGCCATTTCGATAAAGGCAATACGCTTATCGCCCGAAACTCCATAACCTGTTTCTATCGGACGCATCAAAGGATCACTGGCAATTACCTTTTGATATGCACCTTCGGTTGCTTCCACCAAAACATCGAGCATCCCTTCACCTCCGTCGGCTATCGGAAAACAAACGACCTCACAGTCCGGACAAACTTGTTTTACGCCTTCTTCGGCAGCCTTTTCTGCCTCTGTGGAGGAAAGACAACCTTTGAAAGAATCCATCGCTACTACCACTTTCTTCATATCGTACAGAATTAATCGTAGCAAATATATTGAGAAACGGGAAGTTTACGTACCTTTGCAGGCAATTTTTTCAGGAACACTTCAATAGAAATAGGTATTATGGTACAGAATCAAGAACAGCCTGTAGGGAAAATTACATTCTCTATCTTAATTGCATTAAGTCTTTCACACTGCCTCAACGACCTTTTGCAGTCTGTAGTTTCGGCAGCTTACCCATTGTTCAAGGATGATTTGGGATTAAGCTTCGCGCAAATCGGACTGATCACATTAGTTTATCAACTTTCCGCATCTGTTTTTCAGCCGATTACCGGAATTATCTTTGACAAGTATCCCATTGCATGGTCTTTGCCTATCGGAATGAGCTTTACAATGGTCGGACTTACCAGTCTGGCATTCTCCGACAATCTTCCCTGGATATTGTTATCCGTATTTTTAATTGGTATCGGTTCTTCCGTACTGCATCCGGAAGCGTCCCGAATCACTTTCCTCGCTTCGGGTGGAAAACGTGGACTCGCACAATCCTTGTTTCAGGTTGGCGGTAATTTCGGAGGTTCATTAGGCCCATTATTAGTAGCCTTACTGGTAGCTCCTTATGGCAGAGACCATCTTTTCATTTTCTCATTTGTCGCTTTAGCGGCTATTGGGGTGATGTATCCGATATGCAAATGGTACAAATCTTATCTAAACCGGATGAAAGCGCAAACGGTAAGTCTCAGAAAGCCAGTGCATCTCCCACTGCCTATGGATAAGACGGCTATCACTATCGGTATATTATTGATATTGATTTTCTCTAAATATATCTATATGGCAAGTCTTACCAGCTATTATACTTTCTATCTGATTCATAAATTTAATGTAACCGTACAAGAATCGCAGCTATATTTATTTATTTTCTTAGTTGCCACTGCTATCGGAACATTGATCGGCGGTCCGATAGGCGACCGCGTCGGACGGAAATATGTTATCTGGGCTTCCATTCTGGGAGCAGCGCCTTTCGCTTTACTTATGCCTCATGCTAATCTTACCTGGACCATTGTGCTTAGCTTCTGTGTAGGGTTAATGCTTTCCTCCGCCTTTCCTGCCATACTGCTCTATGCGCAAGAACTGCTGCCCACCAAATTAGGATTAGTATCAGGGCTTTTCTTCGGATTCGCTTTCGGAGTTGCGGGTGTCGCTTCTGCCGTTCTTGGCAATTTGGCTGATAAAACCAGTATTGAATATGTATATAATGTCTGTGCATATATGCCGTTGCTGGGATTAGTCACTTTCTTTTTACCTAATTTGAAAAAGCAAAAAACAGCATAAAAACAGCCGGTATGCGTCGTCACGACGTATACCGGCTCACAAGTTAAGGTCAAAGTCAAAAAATTAAGAGAGCTATTTATTATAAGTTAGGATTTGCATTCATTTCCTTCTCAGGGATCGCATACAGGTAATAGCTACTGTTTTCACTAAACGCTTTGCCATTCGGGAAGCTGAGGAACCAATGTCCCAATGGATTTCTCTTTGCAAAGCTACCTCCCTCCTGCCAGCAGTCTACTTCCGTTTTCTGCACTTCTTCGGATAAAGCCGTACGTTCTACCGTTTTCTGGGTACGGAGAATATCAGTGATACCAAAGCCTTCTCCCCAAAGTTCACGACGACGCTCCATCAGTATTTCATCAATGACCGCTTCGTTTGTCTTTCCTGTCACATCATAATTTCCTATCCCACGAGCATTGCGTAAAGTATTCAAAGGGATTACAGCCTGATCTAACGCTACACCGTCACGAACTTTCGCTTCCGCTTCTATCAGATACATTTCTGAAGAACGCATCAACACCAGGTCGGCTGTATCATCTGAGCGCATGTGAAACTTTTTATACCCCAGATATCCTTCGCGCATCCATTGGAACAGAGGCAAGCGGATGTCTCCTTCTATAAAAGTATCTTTCAAATGAGGATCTGCCATGAAACTACTATAAGCTCCGACATAAGTCGCATCCAGATAATAGAAGTTGTAACTTGCATCCGACTGGGAAAGTGTTTGAGGAGATCCCCAAATCCATTCCTTGTTGGAAATATTATTAAAGCCTTCATATTCGGCAGTGGTAGTCATCAGTGAGTATCCTTTGCGGGCAGCTTCGGCAGCTTTTGCAGCCTCTCCCCATTGTCCGGTCAATAAGTACGCACGTGCCAAAAGACCGTTGATAACATCTGCATTCGGTTTGAATTTCTGGCCGTCTCCTTTGCGGACATAGCCTTCCAAATACTCTTGTGCAAGATTCAAATCATCAAAAATACGCTGATAAACTTGTGCTACCGTTGATTTTCCTTTTGGCTCGGTAGTGCTCGTAGTCGGTTCTGTATAAATAGGTACACAAGGGGCATCCTTATCTTTCAGATAGGTAAACTGATAATGCTGTACCAGATGTAAATAACAAAAAGCACGCAAAGCCAATGCCTGCCCCTGTGCCTGCCGAAGTGCCTCGGAGTCCCCTTTAATGGAAATCGCAGTATTACAGTTATCTATTGTTTTATATATCAGATACCAGGCAAATGAAGTTCTTCCGTCAGATGGAATCGCTATGTCATTGAACTGATACGAAGAATTGAAACCATATTTCGGACGGGAAACCACATCGCTTGCCATCATATCATCCTGACATTGAAGTGCCCGATAGCCAATATTGGCATAAGTTGTTCCGTACTCGAACAGGTTATACCAAGCTCCGTTGAAGAGACGTTCCGCGTTTCCGGCTACTGCCACCTGATCGGAGCTTACTGCATCCGTGGGCTCTGTATCCAGAAAGCTACTGCTACAACTTGTCGCCAATAGTAATCCGGCAACAGCAGTCAGTATAGATTGTATTTTTATCTTTTTCATATATATATCGTGTAATTTTAGAAAGATAGATTAATACCTCCGGAAATGGTTCGCATAGCCGGATAACGATAATAAGTGATGCCTGTAATTCCCTGTTCCGGGTCAAGTCCCTGATTCCTGTGAATAGTGAAAAGATTATCACCTTGTACAAACACCTGCACGCTGCTCAATGCCAATTTACTGATCAACTGTTTCGGCAAATTGTAAGAAAGAGTCAGATTTTTCAGTCGCATATACGAGTTGTTCTGCAAAAAACGGGTGGAAGCAGAGTTCCAGTTATTAGAAGTAGTACTCAAAGCCGGCACATCCGTATAACGGTTTTCCGGTGTCCATCTTCTCAGTATCTCTGTCGACCAGTCACGACCTTCCAGACTACCGTTGTGCAAAATCATCGTAATATCACGGTTGTAGATATATCCGCCAATGCTATAAGCAAAGATTGCGGAAAGATCGAATCCTTTCCATGAAAGCGAAGTGTTAAAACCACCATACACTTTGGGAAGGGAAGATTTGTTGACGTAATAATAATTTGCCGAAGCATAATCACTTGTAGTAACGCGTTTCCCTGTCGGGTTATCATTGGCGTCTACCTCGTCCATATACCACAACGGATTTCCATTGTCGGGGTCTACACCTGCCCATTCTTTCATGTAGAAGTCATAAACAGACCGTCCCACCTGTAGTTTATTCACGCCACTTTGCGGCATATCTTTCAATGGAAGTTCCGTTACCTTATTCTTATAATGTGTCAGGTTCATACCTAGTTTCCATACCCATCCATTCTGGTTAATTATTGTCCCGTTCAACACCATTTCAATACCTGTATTTTTCAGTGCACCTACATTCTCATCAATAGAACCATATCCTAAGGAAGGAGCTATCGGACGGGAATAAAGCAAGTCTTTCGAACGACGTGTAAAGAAGTCGAACGAACCGGAAAAACGGTTATTAAACAGTGAGAAGTCAACACCAACGTTAAAGTTCAGGTTCGTCTCCCATTTCAGGTTGGGAGTAGCCATACGGTCGGAAACCAAAGCATTCTCTCCCAAATTGGAAACAATCGTATAAAGTCCCTTGCTTGCATAATAGGTTCCCAGATTATCATTTCCCTGTGCACCATAACTCATTTTCAAAGTTAAGGCAGATAGCCAGTCGGAAGTACTTGCCATAAACCTCAAATCCGCAACCGCCCTCATAAGATGACACAGAGGTCAAAAAGGTAGCGAC